>FWPU01000516.1_pt1 | contig 123729 bp, 118 predicted proteins | sample 2228361 | NCBI WGS metagenome assembly FWPU01 (sample SAMEA103939777, study PRJEB20133) | metagenome | reverse complement strand
GCCCCGCCCCCGGGCACCGGCCCCGGCGCCCCGCCCGCGGGCTCGCCGCCGTCTCCCCGCGCGCGTGCGGCCCCCGGCCCGCCCAGGGCGGGCGGCACCTCCGCGGGGGGCAAGGGGAGCAAATCCTCGCCCACCACCAGCCCCACCACCTCGGCGCCGTCCACGAGAACCCGCGCGTACCGCCGGACCTGCCCGTCCCCCGCCTTCACAGTTCTGCATCATAGCACAGCGGGGGAAGGCCGCGGCGACGGCCCTCTTTCCGGTGCAGCCACGAAACCGCCCGCGGAACCGGTGAACCAGTAGAGTCACCGGCAGCGGGCCGGGCCGGCGGGTGATGATACACTCGTTGCGCGTCATTACAGCACATCTGCTGTATACGGCAGTGCTATAGGAAGTGCTGTCTAAGCCGGTGCTGTAGGAAATGCTGTTTACGGCGGTGCTGTAGGATTTGCTGTAAACACACACTCAATGTGTCCATGACCGCGCCCACGCGCGGCTGCGGCTGCCAACACCCGCTTTGCCGTCAACGCCGGTGGAAAAAATGCACCTAACACCTAAAACCTAAAGGGAAGCCTGTCCCGCAGGGCAGGCAGGATGCGACAACGCCGGCTCGCCCCGGTAAGTGAAGAGGCGGGATGCGACAACCGCGGCTTGCCCTGGTGGGTGAAGTGGTGCGCGGGGGACCCCTGACCCGGTAATTCCATGAAGAACGTCGGCCGTGGCAGGCGCCGTCACACGCGGCGCCGCACCCACGTCCCCTCGGGCCCCATCAGGGCCAGGGCCGCCAGGGGCGCCGTGCCAAAGACCATGGTGGTGGCCGCCGCCACGACACCCGAGTCGTTGGCCAGCAGGGCCGCCAGGGCCGCCAGGGGCACCCCCGCCAGGGCCAGGGCAAGGCCGGGGAAGGGATGGAGGAGCGCCCGCAGACGGCCGGCCGGGCGTGCGGCCAGCCAGGCCGCCGTGACAACATAAGCCACCAGCGCCAGGCTCCAGTTGGTCCAGCGGAGGAGCCGGAGGTTCATGGCCAGCTTGCGCGTCACGGTGTCGGCCACTCCGCCCCAGCGGCCCGCCTCGGCCTCCCTGGCCAGCGCCGCCACGTGGGACCCCCCTTCCCCCAGGCGCAGGTCGAGGCCGGCAAAGACCGTCACCGCCGCCACGGCGGCCAGGGCCACGGCCGCCACGGTGGCGCGCCGGTTCAGGTGGGGCAGCGACACCCGCAGGCCGAGAAAGGCCAGGGCCACGGCCGCCGCCACGGCTCCCCCCAGGTTGGCGCCCAGGGCGGGACTGCCCAAAAGGTAGACGGCGGCGCACCATCCGGCCAGCGCCGCCCGCCGCCCGCCCGCGCCGGGCCACAACTCGAGGAGGGCGCCGCCCACGAGCAGCGCGGCGCCGAGGAGAACCCCCATGTACTCGTTGCCTATGCCGTAGTAGCGGGCGCCGCCCGCCAGGCTGTGTCCGAGGAGGGAGGCTTCCATGAGCCGTGAGCCGGTGGCCGCGTCGGCCGCCACCGCCGCCGCCGTCAGGACGGCCAGAAGGGCGAAAGGTCCGTAGCTCCGCCGCCCGTCCCTGCCGCCTGCGCGGGCGGCCCCCCCGGCCACCAGCGCAGCCCCCGCCGCGAGACCCAGAGCCGCCGCCCCCACCCCCGCCGCAAAGGCGGCCGGTGACAGAAGGGAGCCCACTAAAGCGACGCGGGGAGCAAGGAGGAGCATGGCGAGGGGCACGGCGGCCAGCCAGAGCCAGCTCCAGGCCAGGATCGGCGCCGCTCCCGGCAGCCGGGCCCCGGCCAACACCGCCACCGTGGCGGCCGCCGCCAGGATCTGCGCCCCGATGTACGCCTTCACCGCCGTGGCCGCCGCCCGCTGCTTGCCGTGCAGCACGGCGTCCAGGGCGTCCAGGGAAGCCAATCGTTCCGCCAGCGGGGTTCCCACCCCCACCGGATGCCAGGGCCGGCCGTAGGCCCACCCCGGCGCCGGCAGGCCGAAGAAGGCCAGCACGGAGGGTGCCAGGTCCACGTTGGCCACGAAGCCTTCCCGCCGGGTGGTGGGCGAGGCGAGGAAGGAGGGGGGCAGACCGGCTCCCCAGGCCACCAGGGGGGCGACCCAGTACCCCTCCCCGCGTTCGGCCAGCCCGGCCTGGGGACTGGCCACCACCACCAGGTCACGCCGGCGATCCACGGCGGCCAGGATTCCGCCCAGGATCCGGTCGGCCCGCGCCAAGGCGGCCGCCCGCGCCGCAGCGTGCGGCGCCGGCGCCATGACGGCCGCCTCGGCCTCCAGCCGCCACAGGTCCCCCGTCTCCACCGTCAGAAAGACCGGCCGCGGCCGGGCCAGGGTCTCGCGGGCCAGGGCGGACAGGCGCTCCTCGTCCGTCCGCCACCCACCGGGGAAACCAGGATCGTATGCCAGGGTGTCCAGACCCACGTGCCCTTCGTCCACGGAACCCAGGGCGTCCATGGCCAGCGCCGCCGCGAACCGGCCGCGCTCGCCCCGCGCCCCTCCCCCGCCCGCCCCCGATCCGCCTCCGAAGCGGTCGGCGTTGCCCAGGACGACGCGGCGCACGCCGGCCTCCGCCAGGGCCTGGCCGAGGCCGGCCAGGCGCACGGCGTAGGGCAGGGCCGCGGCGCCGGCCTCCAGGGCCGGAAGGCTCACGTGGAGAACGCCCCCCGGCGGAGGCTCGCGCCCCGTCCGCTGGCGGTAGACGTCCGCGGCGGGAAGGCCGGGGCTCTCCCCGCGCTCGTAGGCTTCACCGGCGGCGGCCATCCCCGCCAGGCGCGCCCCCGCCCCGATGGAGAGATAGGCTTCCCCCGCGTCTCCCCGGCCGCCCGTGCGCACGTTCATCAGGGCCAAGGCGCCCTCCCCCGCCAGGCGCGTCAGGTTGGGCGCCGCCCCGGAGCGCACCGCCTGCGCCAACTCCGGCCAGGTCAGGCCGGGCACGAGCACCAGCACGGCCCGACCCCGGCCCTCGCTCCCGCCGGCCAAGGCCGCCCCCGCTCGCGCCGGTCCCGGCGCGAGCAGGCCCAGGAGCACGACGGCCGCCACCGTCGCCACCGCCGCCGCCGTCACCACCGGCACCGTCGCCGCGCCGAGCAGGCGTCTCACGGCGGGTTCTCCCCCACTACCGCCGCGCCTAGCAGCCGTCTCATGGGGGGTTCCCCCCTGCCGCCGGGCGGGCCCGACGGACCCGATCCGGCCGCGCCCGCGCGGCCCGCCACGCCCTGCCGACCCGCCGCGCAGCCGCCAACTCGCGGTACACGTCCTCCACCGCGGCCACCATATTCACCGCCGCGCGGCCCCGCGCCACCTCCCGCCCCCGCTGCGCCAGCGCCCTCCGGGCGCCCGCGTCCGCCAGCAGCGCCAGCACCGCCCGCGCCAGGAGGACCGGCTCCGGGGCCACCACGAGCCCGCCGCCCTCGCCCGCCGCTGCGGCCGCCGCCGGCGTGACCACCACGGGCACACCGGCCGCCATGGCTTCCAGCACCGCCAGGGGGCAACCCTCGCTGCGCGAGGGAAAGAGGAACACATCCAGGGCCGCGTAGACCGTCGGCATGTCGGCCATCCACCCAAGGCGATGGAGGCGGCCGTCCACTCCCACGGCGGCCGCCAGCGCCTCCACGCGCCGCTCCTCCGGGCCCGCCCCGGCCAGGACGAACCGGCAGCGCGGCTCCGCCGCCGCCACCAGCGCCGCCGTCCGCACAAGGAGGTCGAGCCCCTTCTCCGGCGCCATGCGCCCGACCCACCCCACCAGCGGCCCGGTGGGCAACCCGAGCCGCCGCCGCGCGGCCGCGCGCGCGGGAGGGGCAAAAAAGGCCTCCTCCACCCCGCCCGGCAGGACGCGCACGGGGAAGCCGCGCCGCCGCAGGGGCCGCGCGGTTTCCTCGCTGACGGCGAGCCAGAGGTCGGGCGGCGGCACGAACCTGTCGGCCAAAGTGGCCAGGAGAGCGAGGCCCGGCCGGGCCGGCGCCGGCCGCCCGTGCCAGGTGCACACCAAGGGGGGCGCGCCAACCGGCCGGGCCAAGCGCGCCAGGAGGGCGGCGCGGACTCCGTGAGCGTGGACCACGTCGGGATCGAAGGCGGCCACCGCCCCGCGCACGGCCGCCACGGCGCGGGGGGAGAGAGCGTCCAGGGCGCCGTCGCCCAAAGGCGCCGGGAAGTACGGGACCCCGGCAGCCAGGGCCGCCTCCTGCCAGCTCGGCGGGCCGGCCACGGCTGGCGTCCATCCCTCCCCGCGGTGCTCCCACAGGGAAAGGACGTGGCGCCGGACCCCTCCGCCCGCCTCGCGCACTAGGTGGAGGACGCGTAGGGACGCCCTGTCGGCTTCCATCCACCACCGATTGTTAGCAGGGAATGGCCGCGCTATTCCCCGGCAGCCTCGCGCTCAATGGCCGCCATCATGCTCTCCAGGTTGGCGCGGATGGCGCGGGCCGCCACCGGATTGAGAAGGGCCGCCAGGACGGGGATGCCGAACTCGAACTCACAGGTGAGGGTAAAAAGGGTTTCCTCCCCCCCTTCGCCCGCGGGGTCGAAGCGCCACTCGCCCTCGAATTTCTTGAGGTCACCCCGGGTCTGCCGGTAGCGGATGCGGTAGGCGGCCTCATCGAAGTCGGCCCTCTCGCACCAGCGGATGGTGCGGCCCTGCAGGCGCGCCACCCACTCGCTCACCTCCCAGCCGTCGCCGCGCTCCAGGATGGTGAGGCTCTCCACGTCGGGCATGAAGCGCGGGAAGGAGGCGAAGTCCCTGGCCACCTCCCACACCCGCCGCCGCGGCACCCTGACGGTCCGCGTCACCTCCACGTACGGCACCCGCTCCCACCTCCCGTTGCGGCCGCCCTCACAGGTCCCGCGCCACCTCGGCCACCCGCGCCACGGCCGCCTCCACGCGCGCCAGGGCCTCCTCCAGCAGGTCGTCCGGGATGACCAGGGGCGGCGCGAAGCGCAGGATGGCGAAGTTGTTGAGGCTGGGCACCAGGAGCACCCGCCGCTCGATGAGCTCGGCCAGTAAGGCGCCCCCGACGCCGGGCGTGGCGGCCTCAAGGCCGATGAGGAGCCCGCGCCCCCGCACGTCGGTCAGGACCTCGGGGTGCCGCCGCCGCAGCTCCCCCAGCACCGTCAGAGCCCGTTCCCCCTTGCGCGCCGCCTGGCCCGGCAGGTCCTCCTCCAGGCACACCTGGATGGCCGCCCGCGCCGCGGCGCAGGCCAGGGGATTCCCCCCCATGGTGACGGTGTGTAGGAGGGGTTCCTCGTCGAAGAGGGAGAAGATCTCCGGCGTCCCCACGCACGCTCCCACCGGCAGGACGCCGCCGCCCAAGGCTTTGGCCAGGGTCAGGAGATCCGGCTCCACCTCCTCGTGCTGGCAGGCGAAAAGCCGCCCGGTCCGCCCCATCCCCGTCTGCACCTCGTCCAGGACGAGGAGGACACCCCGCTCCCGGCAGAGCCGCTCCACGCCTTTGAGGTAGCCGGGCGGCGGGACGACGACCCCCGCCTCCCCCTGGATGGGCTCCAGGATCACGGCTGCCGTGTCCGGGGTGAGGGCCGCCGCCATGGCCTCCAGGTCGCCGTACGGCACGTGATCCACCCCGCCCAGCAGGGGCTCCAGACCCCGCCGGTAGTGGGGGTTGCCCGTGGCCGCCAGGGAACCCATGGTCTTGCCGTGGAAGCCGCCGGCGGCCGCCACCACGCGCGTGCGCCCGGTGCGGAGGCGCGCCAGCTTGAGCGCCGCCTCCACGGCCTCGGTGCCACTGTGGCAGAGAAAGCTGCACCGGAGCCGGCCGGGCGTGACCCGGGCCAGCAACTCCGCCAGCTCCACCTGCGGGGCGTTGACCAGGACGCGCGTGGAGACGGGCAGGCGGTCCAACTGCTCGCGCACCGCCGCCACCACCCGCGGGTGGCGGTGGCCCAGGTTGAGGACGGCGTAACCGGAACCGCAGTCAATGTAAGTGTTGCCGGCCGCGTCGCGGACCAGGGCGCCCTCGCCCTCCCACTCCACGCCCGTGAGCCCCATAAAGCGGAAGAGCCGGGCCAACCCCGGGTTGACGTAGGTCCCGTAATCCTCCAGGAGTGTTTCGGCGTCCGCCACCCCGCTCCCGGCCCCCGCGCCCGACCCTCCCAACCGGTCTCCTCCCGCGAACGCGAGCATCGCGCCCTACATTCGCCGCCGCCGACGCCCTTTCCTGCGCCCTGCCATGCAAAAGATGGCGACAGGACACCGTCCAAAGGGGGTGCCGCCTCCGGGTGGCCACGCCATGCGAAAGAGCGCGCAAAGAGTTATGTTATTGCGGGCGAAACCGATGACGACGGCCAAGACGCGGCTTTTATACCTGGTTCCCGCCATCATGGTGCTGCTGGCGACGGCCGCCCTGGTCGCTTTCCAGCCCTGGCGGCAGTTGTCGCCCGAGGGAAGCGCCCGGCGCAGCGAGGCGCGCGCCGCCGGCGCGGCCGACGCCCGTTCGGTCCACGTCCTCCTGCTGGGTTCCGACGACGGCCGGCTGACCGGCAACACCGACACCGTGATGCTGGTCAGCATCAACCCGCGGCGCCGCACCGTCTACGTCCTGTCCATACCGCGCGACACGCGGGTCCGGATCCCCGGCCGGAGCGGATTTCACAAGATAAACGTGGCGGGCCCGCTCGGGGGACCGCGCCTCACGGCGGCCACGGTGGAGAATCTCCTCGGGACGTGGGTTGATTACTACGTGGTGGTGGATTTTCGCGGCGCGGCCCGGATCATAGACAGGCTGGGCGGCGTCACCGTGACGGTGCCCTACCGCATGGACTATGACGATCCGGTGCAGGATCTCCACATCCACCTGCAAGCCGGTCGGCAGCACCTGGACGGCCGCCGGGCGGTCCACTTCCTGCGCTATCGCCGCAACGACCCGCTGGGCGACGTGGGCCGCACCGTCCGCCAGCGCCTCCTGCTCCAGGAGATGGCGTCGCAGCTCCTGGCCTCGGCCACCCTCGACAAGCTGCCCTCCCTCGTACCGGATCTCTGGCGCACGGTGCGCACCGACGCCTCGATGGCCGACGCCGTGCGCCTCGCCACCTGGTTCACCAGGCTCGACGGTTGGACCTTTCTCACTGCCACCATGCCCGGCAACTTCCAGACCATAGACGGGGTCAGTTACTGGGGCGTTGACCCGGACCACGCCCGCTCGGCCTGGCGCGAGCTCACGGAAAACGGCCGCGTCCTGCCCCTCCTGGACAGCGGCGTGGCCGCCGTCGCCCCCACGCGCCCCCCCACCGCTCCCTCCTCCCAGGGCGCGCCCTCCGAAGGGGCCGCCGCCGACTTGCCCAGTACCGCCGAGTCCACCGCTCCCCTCGACTCCTCCAATCCCGCCGGCTCCTCCGGTCTTGCCGGCTCCTCCGCTCCCGACGCTCCGCCCCCGGATGCCACGGCCGGCGGGACGGGCGAAACCGGCCAGGCGGAGTCGCCCGGCGGTCAGGGCCAACCCGCCCCCAACGACCAACCGGCCGTTGACCAGGCCATCTATGCCAAGGATCCGACAGGCTCACCCGCGCCCGCCGCGCCCGCACCCGACGGCGCCCGTTGACGCCGCGCCTCCCGGACGGAGCGAAGAAGCCGGCTCAGGCCGAGGGTGGTTGGGATGCCGACGGGGACTGCTCATTACCGCTCACGGTCCAGCGCGTGTCCGCCAGCCTCAGCCGGTCCACCCACGCCGCGATGCCTTCGGAAGAGCTGAATTCTGGAAACTTCTCCGGTGCTGTTGGGCCTCCCTCCTCTTCCCACACGGTGTATAGGAGGACAGGCGGCAGCGGTGGCGGCGCCGTGCGCGCCCTGGGATGCGGCGGGCGGCACGGCCTTCTCGTCTAGCCACATCCGGCCGGGAGTCTAGCTGTTGGTGGGCTCCCAGAGAGTCAGGTCCCGCCGCTCCTTGAGGGCCCTCCGGCACTCGTCGCAGACGCAGGCGCAGGACTCGTAGACCTGGCCGTAGTCCGTCGTCAGGTGGCAGACCACCCGGGCGGGCACCTCCTTGCCGCATACGCTGCAACGCACGCATTCGGCCTGTCTCATCCCGCTCACCCCTCCCTGGTCCTGAACGACTAGTGATAGTTAGTATACTCGCTCCTTCGCCCTTGGGAAGAGGGGACGGAACCTGACGGGCCGCGGCGCACCGCCTAGCCGTCGTCCTCGGCCAGTTGGCGAATCCGGTAACCGTAGACAACCCGGAAAAACGGTGCCCCACCCCCCCGGCGAAGCCGCTTCTCCACCTCTTTATCGGCCTTTGCCAACCGCTCGCGCAGGGCCGGCGAGGCGCCGGCCACGTCCAGGAGCCAGCCCAGCCCCGGCACGGCCTTGGCCAGCTCGCTCAAGGCCTTGGTGGCCGCTCCGCCCTCCCCCGCCGGGGCATCGGCCTCCCGACCCCCGTGATCCGGCTGCCCATCCTTGTGCTCCCCGTCGTTCTGCGCCATCCCCTTCACCCCCTCTCGCCGGAGGCGACGCCCGCCGCGCCGCCCCGCCTCAGGCGCCCGTCCCCCGGCGCTGCCGCCGCAACGCCTCGTTCCATTCCCGGAGGAGTCCGTGGCGGAGCATGGTTTCCATGCCGGCGACGGCCGCCCGCAGAACCACCCACACCAGCGGCACGCCGGCCAGACAGATCACCAGGTCCGCGTTGAGGAGCAGGCCCTTGTCAAGGGCTCGGTCCAACAGGTCCACGAGCGCCCCGCCGCGCGCGCCGGCCGCCCTCAGGCCACGAAGCTGTAAGGGGGCCAGGGGCCGGTCAGGTGCACCTCCAGACCCTCCCGCCCTGCCTTCACCTCCTCCAGGGCCTCCCCCAGGGCGGCCACCCCCTCCCGCGCCAGGAGGACCGCCATGTTCAGCAACATTACCTTCCCCGCGGGGACCTCGCGCAACTTCTCCAACCGGAAGTCCTCCGTCCGCTCCCTCACCACTCTCAGAAAGGACTGACGGATCTCCGCCGCCCGCACCTCCAGTTCGGCCCGCAGCACCCGCCCGAACCGCTCGCGGAGCAGGTAGGCCTCCCCCTCGGCTGCCTTCCCCATCTCCTCCTTGAGCCGCCGCAGCTCGGGGCTCAGGCCCTCGAGCCGGGCGGCCCACCTTTCCGGGTCCCACAGCACCTGCAGCCCGTATTCCTCCCTGCCCGCCAGCCGCCGGCACCGCTCACGGAGGGAATCCGCCTCCTCCACAAGCCAGCGGCGCACGGTGACCCGCGGGTCCTCCCCCTCCTTTCCGACAAGCCGCCCCAGAGCAACGGGCAACACCGTGCCAAAGCGCCGCCCGGCTTCCTCCAGAACGGCTAGATGGCCCTCGGCCCAGGTCCGGAGGGCATCCTCCCCCTCGGGCAGGGTCGCGCCCGCCGGCCAGGGGTGGACGAGGGCGGCCAGCCCGCCCGCCCGCACGGCGTGGACCCAAGCCCCCCCGCAGCCCGCAAACCCCAGGCGCTCCTCGCCCTCGCCCTCCCCCTCCCAGGGCACGACGCCATAGAGATATAGGGCCGCCGGAGCGGCCTCCCCGCCGTCCGCGGCCGCTGGCGGCGCCCCATCCCCCGCGCCGTCGGCAGCCGCGCCGCGTCCCGGCCACGGGCCACCTTCGGCCCATCCCGGCGGAGCGCCAGGTCCGGCGTGTCCCGGCGGAGCACCGAAGTCTGCGGCCGTTGCGGTCGGTCGGGGCGGCCCGCCGCCGGCGGGACCGGCTTCCCTCTCGCCCAGCAGGCGGCAAAGGTGGAGGAGCGCGTCCACCTTGGCCGGGGAGGGCGTGCCCCCCGCGGCCCGAACGACGGAGGCGATGGCTTCCTCCGTCAGCCGCCGCCCCAGGGCGAGGAGCGTCAGCGCCGCGTAGATATGCTCCACGGCCCCGTCACCACCTCCCCGGCGCCGCCGCGAGGAATGATTCCTCCCCCGGCCGGAGCAGCGCCTCCTCCACCAGACGATCGAGGCTCCGTCGGACGGTCTCCACGCAAGCCGCCAAGCCCAGCTCCTCCTTGATCTGCGCCACGGTCTCGTCCAGTTGGCGGAGCGCCCTTCCCAGCGCCTCCACCTCGTCGGCGGCCAGACCGCCGGCTTCCATGCGCCGCAGGGCCTGGCCGCGCAGCACCTCGGCGATGATCTCCACCAGCGCCACCACGAGGCCCAGGAGCCCCTCCCGGAGGCTTCCCTCGTCCAGGTTCACGGTGGTCACGGCGCCCCGCCCTCCGCCTTCCTCATGGCGCACCGCCCCCCGCCCTCGTCACGGCGCCCCGCCCTCCGCATCGGAGCGGGATACAAAGGCCGTGATGACGGAAGCCGGCACCAACCCTGCCGGTTCGGCCTCCCAGGGCGAACCCGAGCCCTCCTCCCACCCCTCGGCCTTGCGCCGCGAGGATACCGCCCGCAGGCCCCGCGCGCTGCGCCAGCCGCACCAGGGACAGCCTTGCTCCAGCAGCTCCTCGCGGGCCGAGCGCTTGCCGCAGGCCGGGCACTCCTCCTGCCCGGCCAGGGCCGCCCGCCAGCCGGGCGCCTCCGACCGCGTACCGCCGGGGAACTCGAGGCCGTAGCGGGCCGCCGTCTCAAAGGAAGCCAGGGCCGCCCGAACCTTGACCCCCAGGAGCTCCACTCCCACGAGGGAAACCTGGATGTCGGCGTTCAGGACGAGACCCTTGTCGAGGATGCGGTCTATGACGTCCACAAGCCCCACGCTGTTCGCGCTCCGGACGGGCGACACGTTCACGGATTCATCCCTCCCGTGGCCGGCGTGTCGCCCCGGCGGCGGAGGCCGACCCGCTCGAACCCCTCCAGGTGGCCCTCGCCGTCCAGGCGCGCCCGGTAGATGCCGAGAACGTCCATGCCCCTGGGGATGGACTCCTTCTCGACGAGCTCCACCGCCAGCCGCCAGCCGCCCTCGTCCCGCTCCAACCCGATGACCGTCGCACAGGCCAGGCCCGTGACGGCGGTCAGTTCCTCGACTCCCCGCCGGGCGATGCCAGCCAGGTTCATGGCCTTCCCTCCCCGGCCGCCGCGGACCGGCCCGGCGACCCGCTCGGCACCACCGGCCGCTGACCTTGACCGCCGGCCGTCACGGCCGGCCGGAGGCGCGACGCCCCTCCCCCGCGGGTTACAGCCGGCCGCGCCCGCAGCACCCCTTCGCCGCCCGTCACTGCCGGCCGCACGCGCAGGCCCGGCCGTCGCCGCAGCCGCTCCGCCAGGAGTCGCGCCCGGAGAGCCATCAACCGCCGGTTGTGCTCCTCGAGCTCCGCCAGACGGCGCGCCTCCTCGGCCAGTTGCTCCCGCCAGGCTTCCACGGCCTGCTCCTGCCGGGCAAAGCGCGCGCGTTCCCGCCGCTCCACCTCGGACCAGTCCGGGGGTTTCCGCGCCAGGCTTCCCCTGGGCGGCCGCGTCCTCAAGGAACCTCCCCTCCCCCCCGCAGGCGGGCCAACCTCTCGGCCAGGTCCCGCCAGAGGAGCCGGTAGCTTGCCTCGTCCAGCTCCCCTTCCTCGTACCGGAGCTGCAATTCCAAAAGTTTTTGTTGCAGGTGGTCTTCGTCCCCCAACTCCTTCTCGGCCATGTCGGCCACCACCACCAGGATGAAGAAGAGACCCTTGAGCGGCAACATCACCGGACCGAGGAGGAGGTCGGAGAGAGACAGGCTGCCATCCTCCCTGGTTACGACGGCGGCACCCTCGCCGGCCGGCCCAACCTCAGCCATCGCCCACCCCGTCCCCCACCGACGACGGCCGCGACGCCAGGCTCTCGATCCGCAGATCCACAAAGCTGTACGGCGGCAGGCCGGCCACGTACCGGAACTCGAGCTGCGACCCGAACCGGCCGTCCAGGCCCAGGACAGCCTCCCGGAGGAATCCCTCCCGACCGCGTTCCACCAGCAGAGCCAGGTTCAGCAGCATGCGCGGGCCGAAGGGCCGGTTCTCCCTAAGGTCGCAGCACCACGGCCGCAGATGCTCCACGATGGCCGGGACAAGGCGCCGCTTCCAATCCTCGACCACCCTCTCCACGCTCTGACCCACGGTGATGGCCACCTGCCTGGCGGTCCGGGGGTCCCCGGCCACCTCCCCCAGCCGGCCGAGCTGACCCACCTCCCGCTCGACCTCCCGCCGGACCGCCTCGGGCCGCCAGAAAGCCTTGAGCCCGGCCTCCTCTTTCCCCTTCACCCGCGTCACGGTTTCCCGAAACAGGTCCTCGGCGTCTCGCAGCAGGCCCCGCACCTCGGCCTCGTCGCCGGCCACTGTCCCAAAGCGGCAGGGAAGCACCGTCCCGGCCCGCATGGCCTCCTCCAACACCCGGCCATGAGCGAGGGCGGCGGTCGGCTCTATGACCGCCGCCCCCTCCGGCCATGGCCGCACCAGAGCCGCCAGACCGCGGTGCATGACGGCTTCCACCCCTGCGGGCGGCGACCAGGTTTCCGGCTCCGCCACCTCCATGATCCCGTATAGATAAAGCCCCATCCTCACCCTCCCATGGCCTTGCCGGCCTCGGCCGGCCCGCGCGCCCCGGCCAGTTCCTCCAGCCGCCGCGCCAACTGCCGCCGCTCCCCCGGCGTCATGGCGAAAACGTCGAGGAAGGATTCCCGAAAGACGGCGTCGCCCGGGTCCACCGGCCTCCCCGTCCCGGCCAGCACGCGCCCCATGGCCACCAGGCGCCGGAGCTTGCCCGCCTGCCACTGGGGCGATTCCCACCCCAGGGCGCCGGCCGTCTCCACCAGGGACTCCGCCTCGGCACGGTCCAGTCCCGTTCGGGCCGCCACGATGGCCGCCTCCGTCTCCGGATCGAACCCTTCCAGGTGGATGGTCACCATGCGGTTCCGGAGGGCGTCCTGCGCCCGGTGCACCCCCGCGTACTCCTCGGGGTTGCTCGTGAAGATGGCGCGAAACTCGGGGTGGACGCGGACGTACCCCTTCTCCCCCCAGGGAGCGGGCAATGTGAGCAACCGCTCCTCCAGGACCGACAGGAGGACGTTGTTGGCCTCGGGCCGGGAGCGGGTGAATTCGTCGTAGACGAGGGTGTAGCCCTTGCGGCAGGCGATGGTGAGCCGGTTGTCGGTCCACCGCTCCCACACGTCCTCCTGGGTCTTCCAGACGGAGCGCACGTAGTTGTCCACCACCCGCACCCGCCGGTAGCCGTAGACACCCCCCACCAGGTCCGCCGAGGTGAGAAGATCGTCCCCCTGGATCAGGAGCACTGGCCGTCCCCTTCTCCTGGCCATTTCCAGGGCCAGGGTGGTCTTGCCTGTGCCGGCCGGTCCCGCCAGGTGGACGGCCAACCCGCAGCCGAGGTAGGTGAGGGCCCGGCCCAGGATGTCCCCGATGGCCGGCGTCTCCACGAAGGTCGCCTCCGCCAGGGCCTGCTCCAGGATGACCGGCCCGTCCCCCATCCTCACCCCGCCCCCCGTCCCGGCCTCACGCGGGACGCCTCCGCCCCGCGCAAGCCAGCCAGATGCGACGAACGGCCGTCCTTTCCTGGCAGCGGTCGCGGACGTAGTCCCAGGTCCGTGCCCGCAACCGCCTCCGCCCTTCCCGCCGTTGCTCGGCCAGAGTCAGCGCCAGGCGGCGCCTGCTCTCGCGCCGCCCGGCCAGGAGGGTGCGCACGCCCTCCCGCATCTGCCGGAGCTTATCCTGGCGGATCTCTTCCAGGGAAATCATCCGCTGGATCACCCGCTCCATTCCCGCAATGTCGGCCACGGCTCGCCCCTCCTTTCACCGTCCCGGCCCCGCTTGGCGCGCTGGCTCCGGGTGGAAACCAGCCACCCGCCGGTTGTCCATGACAGCACCAGCGGCGCCCATTATTCATGGCTACGCCGCGGCTCCCACCGTCAGCCCCACCGCCTCGGCGTAGGTGAGCCACGTCTCGACGGAGGCGACCACAACCCTTGCCTCCACGCCCAGCACCGCGATCCCGACCAGGGAAACCGTTGCGAAGAGATCAATGACGATGCCTTTGTCCAGGATCCGGTCAAGGACCTCCACCAGGCTCGCGGCGCCCAGACTGGTCTTGACGGCCATGCCTGCTCCCCCCTCTCTCCCCCGTCCGGCCGGCGACCACCACTGCCGTCCCGCGGATACGGGTTCAACGCCGCACTCGGAATATATTCGGAGGGCTGCCGACCTGTGTGTCTCAGTGGAAAAGCCGTATTTTACGAAAATACGTCACCATGGTGCCATGACCAGGACGTGGTCACGCCGAGAAGCGGCGCCGGTACGCCGGCACCGTTTCCATGGGCGGCCGTTCGTGCTCCTCGATCTCCAGAAGGTCGAGATGGGGACCGGGAGGGCCGCTCTCCACGAGCTTGAGGGCCTTGTGGAGGGGAGGCAGCGGCGGCAGGCGCCCGTGCCGCTCGAGCCGCGCCACCACGGCCCGCGCCACAGCAAAGGCCATGGGCGTCAGCTCCGCCAGGGGTTTGTTGCGGTGCACGATCCGGCCCAGGTCCACCTGGGCCAGAGCGGGGAGACCGAGGCGGTGCTGCAGGTCAATAAGCAGGGCCGCCTCCACCCCCCAGCCCGTGAGGAAGGGGACCGAAGCCAGGGCTCTCCTCCGTCCGGCCGCCGGGCCCGCGAGCGGCTGGATGAAGCCGGAGAGCTCGGGATAGAAAAGGTTGAGGAGGGGTCGCGCCACCAGTTCCGTCACCCGGCCTCCCCCCGCCTCGTAGCGCCGGCCGCCGATGCGGAGGGGACGCCGGAAGTAACCTTTGACGTAATGGAGGTCGGGGTGGCGGAGGAGGGGCCCCACGAGGCCGTACACCATGGCCGGATCCGGGTTGCGTATATCACCGTCCAGAAAGACCACGATATCGCCGTCCACCACGTAGAGGCTCTTCCAGAGGGCCTCCCCCTTGCCCGCGAAGCTCCCCAGCTCCGGCAGCACGTCCCGGTGCAGGTGGACGCGGGCGCCCTCCCCGCGCGCCACGCGGACGCTGGCGTCCTCGGAGCCGCTGTCCACCACCACAATCTCGTCCAGGAGGGGGATCTCCTCTAGGAGGGAGCTTCGCATGGTGCGGACGAGCCCGCCCACGGTGGCTTCCTCGTTGAGGACGGGCACGCACAGGCTCACCGTGACGCCCTGTCGCTCCTTGAGCCGAACCAATTGGGCCAGGTCGGCGAACTCCGCCGCGGCAAAGGTGTGCTCCGCGAACCATTTGTCGGTTTCCTCGGGTGTCCAGGGACGCAGATGGACGTCGAGCCAGCGCCCGATGGGGGCCTTGGTCCGCACCACCGCCACCGGCAGCCCTGTCGCTTCGGCCAGCCGTCGCCAGTCCGGGCTCGCCGGCTCGGACTCGGGCGGCCCCGAGGCGCCCACCAGGATTACGGCGTGTCCCGCCGCCTCCTCGGCCACGGCCTCCTCCACCGCCGCGGGCGGGGAATGCCCGGCGAGGCTCCGGTAGATGCGCCGTTCCGCCCCCAGGTCCTCCAACAGAGTCAAAAAGGGCTCCTCGTGCCACCATTCAGCCTGTGTCACCCCTTGCCGGAGCAGATGCAGGACCGTAACGGAGGCCGGTTCGCCGGCCAGGGCACGACCGAGCCGCAGGGCCAATTCGGCGTAGGGGCCGCCGCGCACGGCCACGAGGCATCTTCCGTCGGGCCACACGCGGCTTCTCCCGTCGGATGGCGCGCCGCATCTCCCGTCGGCCCAGCCCGCCGGGGAAAAACCGTCCGGCAGCAGGATGAGGGCCAGGTCGGTGGGCGGCGACTCCAAAAGCTCCTCCACCCACGGCACCGTGCCGCCCCAGGTCGCCGCCGGAGCCAGGATGGCCACTAGGTCCGCTTCCGCCTCGGCGGCGCACCGCGCCACCTCCTCCTGCGGACGAAGGGCCATCCGCACGGCCAGGCGCAGGCGGCCGTCGTGCACGAGGGCGCCCGCCCTCTCCGCCATTCCGCCCCGCAGTTCCTGGACCAGGCCGGGCGCGCGGCGCAGGGCGTGACCCTCGGCAACGGCCACCAGGTGAAGCCATGCCGCCGGCTCCGCGCCCAAAAGCCGCGCCGCGAGTCGCGGCGCCGCCGCGAAACCCGCCTCCTCGAAGCTGACCAGCAGGGCCCGCCACGCCATGCCCCCGCCCTCCCCGCCGCACCCCTGTTCTGCAACGCCGTCTGCGTATCGGTGGCTCAGTGGATAGCCCGGGGTTCCTCCCGCCGCGACCGGCAACCGACATCCACGTTGTGCCGCTGTGAGTCCGAATTACCGGATCCGTAATTCGGACCTATGGTAGCACAGGGTGAATACACGCCGCCGTGATCAGGCGCAGCCTTAGGCACAGCCACCCCCCATAAAAGGGGTGGGCGCCGGTGGGATACCGGCGCCCCGGGGGGTGGTTGCCCGGCGGGGAGAAGACCGGGCAAACTTGGTTTGGGTTTGAGGCTCCGCCGGAGTGCTGCGTCCTCTTGCGACGACGCGACCCCTCCGTGGGGTCCAGGCGGCTGCCCGCGGCAGCCTCGCTCATGAGTCGGCCGGTAGTTTCACCGGCAGGAGCCTCGCCCCTACTTAATCGCCGCCCCGCCGGGGCGCACCCATAGAACGTCGGTCCCAAATCCGGCCGGACAACCGCAGCACTATCCCTGGGCCGACGGTCGCCAGCGCAGGTCGGGTTGCCGCGCCGCCCGGGCCTCGTCCGGCCGCGAGAGGGGGGTGGTGACGGGGGCCGCCCGGAGGGCGGTGGGATCGGTGCGCGCCCGTTCCACCAGGGCCGCCAGGGCGGCGGCAAAGGCGTCCAGGGTCTCGCGCGTCTCGGTTTCCGTGGGCTCGATCATGAGGGCCTCCGGGACGGTCAGGGGGAAGTAAACCGTGGGGGGATGAAAGCCGACGTCTATGAGTCCCTTGGCCAGGTCCAGGGCCGTCACCCCCGTCTCCTCCTTCAGCCGCCGGGCCGAGAGGACGAACTCGTGCAGCGTGGGGCTCGCATAGGGTTCCTCCAGCAGGCCGGATAGCCGGTGGCGTAGGTAGGAGGCGTTGAGGACAGCGTCCATGGTGGCCTGCCGGAGCCCCTCCCCGCCCATCCGGAGAATGTAGGCGTAGGCGCGCACGAGGACGCCGAAATGGCCGTAGAAGGCGTGCAGCCGCCCGCTGCTCAGAGGGCGGTCCCAGTCGAGACGGAAGCGGTCCCCCTCCTCCCGCACCACCACGGGGGCGGGCAGGTAAGGCTCCAGCTCGGCCTTGACGCCCAGGGCGCAGCCGCCCGGCCCCCCGCTGCCGTGGGGCGTGGCGAAGGTCTTGTGCAGGTTCAGGTGGACGACGTCAAAGCCCATGTCGCCCGGCCGGGCCACGCCCATGACGGCGTTCAGGTTGGCGCCGTCGTAGTAGAGGAGGCCGCCCGCTTCGTGGACAAGGCCGGCCACCTCGGCGATCCCGCGCTCGAATATCCCTAGGGTGTTGGGGTTGGTGAGCATGAGGCAAGCCACGTCGCCCCCCAGGAGGGTCCGCAGGTGGTCCGGGTCCACGCACCCGTCGGGACCGGAGCGGACCGTCCGTACCTCGTAGCCAGCCAGAGCTGCCGAGGCCGGGTTCGTCCCGTGGGCGGAATCCGGCACCAGCACCACCCGCCGGTGCCGGCCGCCATGCCGCCGCTGCCATGCCCGCACCAGGAGAAGACCGGCCAGCTCCCCCTGAGCCCCCGCCGCCGGTTGAAAGCTGAAATGGGCCATGCCCGTCAGCTCGGCCAGGACCCGGCCCAATTCCCACATGAGGCGCAGGGCCCCCTGGGCTCCCTCCTCCGGCGCCAGCGGGTGCAGCCGCGCAAAACCGGGCAGGGCCGCCGCCTCCTCGCCGAGCCGCGGGTTGTGTTTCATGGTGCAGGAACCAAGGGGGTAGAAACCGGCGTCCACCGAATGGTTGGACCGGGCAAGGCGCGTGTAGTGGCGGACGAGCTCGGGCTCGCTCACCGCGGGCAGGCGGGGCGGCTCCCGCCGCAGCCGCCCCGCTGGCAGCGCTGCCCTCGCCAGGCCGGCCGCCCGGCTCTCGTCCGGACTCCGGTCGCCGGCCCTGTCGGGCCCGCCTTTCTCAAAGAGCAGCGGTTCCCCGTGAGCCTCGGCGACGCCGGGGGTTCCCAAGGGAACCGGCGCCGCCGGCGGCAGGCCACCCCCGCAGACCCCCATCACGATCCCGCGCCCTCAGCCGCCCCGGCGGCCCAGGAAGGTCTCCCACCGGTCGGCGTGGCCCTCCTCGTCGGCCAGAATCTGTTCCAACATGAGCCGCGTGGCGTGGTCCCCCTCCTCCGCCGCCAGGCGGATATGGTCCCGGTAGCGGGCGATGGCCTCCTCCTCCCCCTTCAGGTCGTCCTCCACCATGCGCCGCAGGTCTCCCCCCTTGGCGAAGGGCATGACGGTGGTGGTGGGTTCTCCTCCGAGGTAGACGATGCGCTCGGCGATGAGAGCCAGGTGCCGCATTTCGTCCAGGGCCGTCTTCTTGAAAAGATCGAGGAGATAAGGGCTCTCCGGCCCCTCCCCCGTGAAGTGGTGCCACAGGTACTGCATGATGGCGCCCAGCTCCCCCGAAAGGTCCTCGTTCAGCGCCGCCACGATCCTCTCCTTGTTCATCACCCTCACCCTCCTTTTGGTTTCCCGCGCCGCCCTGCGGCGGGACCTCCCTCCGGTTTCCCGCCCCGCCGTGCGGCGGGACCCCCTCGGGACGGTCGGCCGTGCCTCGCCAGGGAAGCCGCCCAGCCCCCGATCTCCTCCTCCGTCCTGGCGCCCGTCACGCACACGTGCAGGGCTTCGCCCAATTCGGGATACCACCGCCCCAGGTCCACCCCGCCGAGGAATCCGTCCGCCGCCATGCCGCGCAGCACTTCCCGCGCCGGCACCTCCAAGGACAGCACGAACTCGTGGAAGAAGGGATCGCCAAAGAGAGGGGTGAAGCCGGCTTCCTCGGCCAGGCGGCGCGCCAGGCGGGCCCCCGCCAGGCAGCGCCCGGCCTCGCTCCGCAGGCCCTCCGGTCCCAGCCAGGCCAGGTAGGCGGTGGCCGCGATGGCGTTGAGGGCCTGGTTGGTGCAGATGTTGGAGGTGGCCCTCTCCCGGCGGATGTGCTGCTCCCGGGCCTGAAGGGTGAGCACGAAGGCCCGCCGGCCGCGCCGGTCCACCGTGGCGCCCACGATGCGCCCCGGCAGCTGCCGCAGGAGCTCGTGCCGCACCGCCAAAAAGCCGAGATAGGGTCCGCCGAAGCTCGGGGCCAGACCCAGGGGCTGCCCCTCCCCCACGGCCACGTCGGCCCCGAAGCGACCGGGCGGCTCCAGGACGCCCAGCGCCACGGGATGGCAGGCGGCCACCGCCAGGGCCCCGGCCCCGTGGGCCAGGCGAATCAGGTCCTCCACAGGTTCCAGTCGGCCGAAGAAGTTGGGCTCCTGGAAGACGACGGCCGCCACGTCCCCGGCCACGAGGGCGGCCAGGGCGCCCGCGTCCGTGGCGCCGGCCCCGTCGGTGCCCGGAGCCAGGTAGGGCACCTCCTCCAGGGCGATGCCCGGCCCCGCCAGGTAGGTGGCCACCACCCGCCGCCAGAGAGGGTTTACGGCCCGCGACACCAGCACCCGCCTGCGCCCCGTGGCGCGGCAGGCCAGGAGGACTCCCTCGGCCAGGGCGGCGGCCCCGTCATAGAGGGAGGAATTGGCCACGTCCATGCCCGTTAGCTCGCACACGGCGGTCTGAAACTCGTACAAAGCCTGCAGAGCGCCCTGGCTCACCTCGGGCTGGTAGGGCGTGTAGGCGGTGAGGAACTCCCCTCGTCCCAGGAGCCATCTCACCACGGCCGGCACGTAGTGGTCCTCCGCCCCCCCGCCGGCGAAGCACACGAGCCTGCTCCCCCAGTTGGCGGAGGCCAGATCCTCCAGGTGCCGGGCCACCTCGCGCTCCGGCCGGGGGGGCGGCAGAGCGAGCCGCCGTCCGAGACGCACCTCCTCCGGCAGGTGGGCGAAGAGATCCTCCTGCGCCTCCCGCCCGAGGGCGGCCAGCATGGCCCGGCGGTCCTCGTCGGTATGGACGAGGTACATCAATCGCCCACCAACCGCCCGTACTCCTCGGCGCTCAAGAGTCCCGCCAGCTCCGCCGCGTCCCTGATCTCCAGCTCCACCATCCAACCGGCCCCGTAGGGATCCTCGTTGACGAGCTCGGGGCGCCCGCGCAGTTCCTCGTTGACGCGCAGGACCCGCCCGCCCACGGGAGCGTACACGTCGGACACGCTCTTGACCGATTCCACAGCGGCCATGGGCCGGCCCGCCGTCACCTCCTGCCCGACCGCCGGCAGGTCCACGAACACCACGTCCCCGAGCTGCCCCTGGGCGTAGTCGGTGATGCCCACCGTGCCGCGGCTTCCCTCCACCCGCAGCCACTCATGCTCCCGGCTGTAGAGCAGGTCGCCGGGCGTCTTCCCCGCCACACCCCTCACCCCCCTTGCGCGCCGACCGGCCGGCCGCGCCGATAGAAGGGCGGGTCCACCACCGCCGTCCGCACCGCCCGACCCCGCACGGCCACGTCCAGGAAGCCGGACCGCCCGGCGCCCCGCTTGACCAGAGCCAGGGCCACGGCGCCGCCGAGGGTCGGCGCCGGGCCGCCGCTTGTCACCGTCCCCACGGGTTCGCCTCCCTCCCACACGGCGCAACCGGCCCGCGGGATGCCGCCCGCCACCACCCGCTCAAGCCTCAGACCCACCAACCGCCGGGCGGGCCCCCGCTCTCTCTCCGCCGCCAGGGCCGCCCGCCCGACGAAGTCCTTGCTCCACGAGACAAAGCGCTCAAGCCCCGCCTCCAGGGGGCTCACGTCCTCTCTCAGCTCGTGGCCGTAGAGGGGCAGCCCCGCCTCCAGCCGCAGGGTGTCGCGCGCTCCCAGCCCGGCCGGCTCCAGGCCGTCCTCCCGCCCGGCCTCCAGGAGCCGGCGCCACACCGGCCGGGCCGCGGAGGCGGCCACCATTATCTCAAACCCGTCCTCGCCCGTGTAACCTGTCCGCGCCGCCAGGGCCGGCGCGCCCGCCACCCGCCCCTCGGCCACGCCAAACCGCCCCAGCCCCTCCCACCTCTCCCCCGCCCCGGAAGCCCGAGCCAGCACCCGCACCGCGCGCGGGCCCTGCAGGGCCAGGAGGGCCGTGTCTGCCGTCTGGTCCGTGACGGCCGTGCCGGGCGCCGCGTGCTCCGCGATCCAGCGGCGGTCGCGGTCCATATTGGCGGCGTTGACCACCAGGAGGAAACGGTCGGCGCCCAGCCGGTAGGCGATCAGGTCATCCAGCACTCCCCCCGCCGGTGAGCACAGGAGGGCGTAGCGGGCGCGGCCGGGGGCGAGGCCGCCCACCTCCGCCGTCAGCAGCCGCTCCAGGGTGGCAGCCGCCCCCGGCCCCGTCACCTCGAGCCGGCCCATGTGGGAGACGTCGAAGAGCCCCGCCCGTTCCCGCACGGCCCGGTGCTCCCGCAGGATGCCGCCGAAGAAAAGGGGCAGCTCCCAGCCGGCGAAGGGCACGAGACGCGCGCCGGCCGCCGCGTGCTCGGCGTGCAGGGGCGTCCGGCGGGCCGCCCCCTCAGCCACCGGCCCCGGCGCCCCCTCGGCCCGATACGCCGGCCCCGGCACCGCCTTGGGCCGGGACACCGGTCCCGCCGCCGCCTTGAGCCGGGATACCGGTTCCGGCGCCGCCTCGCCCCGTTATGCCGGCGCGCCGCAGGTAACGCCGGCGCATCTCCCGCGTCACGGGGCCGGGTCGTCCTTCCCCCACGGGCTGCCCCCCCACCGCCAAAAGGGGCATCACGCCGGCCAGGGCGCTCGTGAAAAAGGCTTCCTCGGCAGTCATGAGGTCGGCCAACCCGTAGCGTCCCTCCTCCACGGGCAGCCATCCGCGCGCTTCCTCCAGTACCACCGAACGGGTGACGCCGGGGAGCACGCCGCAGGCCAGGTCCGGGGTGCAGAGACACCCTCCCCGCACGAAGAAAAGGTTTGCCGCCGCTCCCTCCGCCAGTTCGCCCCGCTCGTTGAGCACCAACGCCTCATCGGCCCCCGCCGCCCCGGCCTCCAGGCGGGCCAGCACGCTGGGCAGGTACGAGAGGGACTTGACGGCGGCCAGCAGGGAGGTGGAATCCCGCCGCACGCGCGCCACCACGGCCCGCCACCCCCGCTCCGCCGCCTCCTCCGCATAACCTCCCCCCGGCACGGCCAGAGCCACCACGGTCGGCCTGCCCGCGGGCCGGGAGAAAGCCCCTCCCTCCCCCGCCGTCAGCGCCAGCCGCAGGGTGCCGTCCTCCACCCCGCCCCGGCGGACCGCCTCGCGGGCCAGGTAAGCCCACCGCTCCCCCGCGCCGTCCGCCGACAGGCCGAGGAGAAGGGCGGAGCGGCGGAGCCTCTCCACGTGGCGCTCAAGGAAGGGCAGGCGCCCGCCCACCACGCGCACCGTCTCGAAAAGGCCGAAACCATGCCAGAACCCCCTGTCTCCCAGGGGCACCCCGGCTCGCTCCCGCGGCAGCCACTCCCCGTTTACGTAGGCTTCCCCCGTCGCGCCGCCACCTCCTCCCCTTCCGCGCGCGAGGCGCCATCCCCCGCTACGCCGGCCGCCCGTCCCCCCGCCCGACGACGGCCTCCTCCCCCTCGGGTGCCGCAGCCGTCCCGTCCTCCGGCCGCGCAGCCGCGCCGCGCCGCACCAACACGGCCTCGCCCGGGCGGTCCTGCCCCGCCTGGGCCAGACAGCGCAGGAGGGAAGCCGCCTTCACCTCCGTTTCCGCCAGTTCGGCGTCCGGATCCGAACCGGCGGTGATGCCGCCGCCCGCGTGCACCCGCACCCACCCGCCGGAGAAAAAGCAGCTCCGGATGAGGATGTTGAGCTCGAGAGACCCGTCGAGCCCGATAAATCCCATGCTCCCCGTGTAAAAGCCCCGGTCCACCGGCTCCAGCTCCCCGATGATTTCCATGGCCCTGATCTTGGGGGCGCCGGTGATGGAACCCCCGGGGAAGGCGGCCGCCAAGAGGTCGGCGCAGTCGCAATCCGGGCGCAGCACCCCTTCCACGGTGGCCACCAGGTGGTGGACGGCGGGGTGGCTCTCCAGGGTGAAGAGGGCCGGCACCCGCACGCTCCCCGGCCGGCATACCCGACCCAGATCGTTGCGCTCCAGGTCCACGATCATGAGGAGCTCGGCCCGGTCCTTGGCGCTGGCGACCAGCTCCCGGGCCAGGGCGGCGTCTCGCCGCGGGTCGGGCGACCGCGGCCGCGTGCCCTTGATGGGCCGCGTGACGACATGCCCCGTGGAATCCGCCCGCAGGAACAGCTCCGGCGAGGCGCTGGCCACGGCGAAGCCCGGCCCCTCCACCAGGCCGGCGAAGGGCTCGGGGTTGACGGCCCGCAGGCGCCGGTACAGGCTCAGGACGTCACCCCGCCAGGGCGCCAGGTACCGCCGGCTCAGGTTGACCTGGTAAATCTCGCCCGCCGCGATGTATTCCTTGGCCGTCCGCACCACCGCCCGGAAGCGGTCCTCGTCCAGGCTCCATCCCGGCGCGCCCCCCGGCCGCCCTCCCCGCCCGTCCTCGGCGCCCCCCGCACCGCCGGCCGGGAGGGATCCCGCCTCCCCGGCCGCCTCCTGTGCGCTCACGGGTGCCCGCCCGGCGCCGCCGTCGGGCCCAGCCGGCGGCCGGCCGCCCCCCGCCTCCCGCCATCGGACCAGCCCCTCCTCCTCCCTCCAGGCCCAGAGCGTCCCCGAGAGGTGATCAAGGGTCCACCCTTCCCTGAAAAAGAGGCAAACCAGGTCGGGCAGCTCCCGCTCCCGCCGCGCCATCGGCCCGCGGCCCGCGGCGGAAAACCCGAGCTCATAGGCCAGGAGCAGCAGGGCGCGCACGCCGGGAGGGCCCGCCGCCGGCAACGCCGGCCACCGCTCCCGCGCCAGGCGCCGGAGCAGGTCCCACGGCGATCCAGATACAGGACCCCCGCGGCCCCGCCGCTCCATAAGCACCCCCCGGCCACCGCGCCAGACCAAGACCTCCTCCGGGTCGGCGCCCAGAAAGGACCAGCGGCCCCACGGAGACGGGCCGTCCGCGCTGTCAAGCCAGAAGGACCAGGGTGAGGAGCGCCGCAGGGCGGCGTAGAGCCCCAAAAGAAGCCCCTCGGGACATCCCCCGCCGCCCCCACCCGCCACGCGCCACCACCGCCGCCATCTTACCACCGCCGGCCACGGCCGCGCGGCACCCCGCGGGCGCCCGGTCTCCGACGGCCGTCCCCGCGCCCGCGGCGGACGCGGGCCACCCTCAGTACCGGCGCGGCAGGACCGAGGCGTCCGCCCGGGCCGCGAGCCCCACCCCCGTCCACCCCCCCGGCAGGACCGCCGGCAGGCGAATCCGCAGCTCCACGAAGACCGTGGGATCCACGAGGCGCCTGCCGGTGACGGGGTGGACGGCGGGAGCTGCCGGCGAGGCGTTCACCACCTCGACCCGCACCGTCCGCGCAAGTCCGGGAAAGGACTCATCCAGATTGGACAGGGCCACCTCCTCGGCCCACCGGCGCGCCCGCTCCGGCACCAGGTGCCGCTCCCCGTCGGCCAGACGCTCCAGGTCCAGCTCCAGCACCCCGGCCAGGGCGGCGGCGTCGGCGATCCCCGCCAGAACCGCCTTGCCGGAAAAAAGCCTCCCGGCCTCCGTCACAAAACCCAGGGCGGCGAGGAAAACGGGAAGACTCAGCGCCAACCAAACGACGACGGCCCCCCTCTCTCCCCCGGCCGGGCCCGGCACCGTCTCCCGCCCTCCGGTGAGGGCGAGCACCGGGCGGCGCCGGTGCGGCAACCCCTTCGGTCCGAGGCCGGGCACCGTGCGGCTGCCCCGCAACCTTTTCACGGCGCCCCACCGCCCAGAAACTCGCTCCGCCCCAGGAGCGTGGCGCCCAGCCGCACGTCGCCGATGCGCAACCAGCGGAGGAGGGGCGTGCGCGCCGTGTAGCGATCGGAGACGGTGACCCGGATGATGGTGCCGTAGTGGGCCGTCCGCGGGCTGATGGTGATCGCCGCCCGGGCCGGGTCCATCCCCCCGGCCCGCAGTTGATCCTCGATGACCCGGATGGCCCGCGGCGATTCGCCGCCGTCCACGATGGCCTGGCGGAGACCGGTCCTGGCGGCCTGGGCCAGCACCAGCTTGACGTGGAGGAGCACCCCCAGCTCCACCGCGGCAAAGGTGAGCAAAATCAGGAGGCCGGCCACCAGCGTGAACTCGGCCGTGGCCGCGCCCGCCTCGGCGTTGGCCGCGCCGGCTTCAACCATGGCCGCCCCTGCCCAGGCGTTGGCCGCGCCGCCTTCGGCCGTGGCCGCCCCTGCCCCGGCCGCCCACGCCCGGGTGCCACCGCCACCGCCCCGCCTCATCGTCCTCACCCCTTTCCCGCACTCTGAGGTGCCGCCCGCGGGCCGGGCGATCCGGGCGGCCTGTCGCACGGCCCGGACCGCCTCGCCCCGCACCGGGCCCGGGTCCTGAGACTCACCCGCCGTTCAGGTTGTTGATGATCCCCTGGAGCTTGCTGTTCAAGGCTCCGCCCAAGGCGCTCAGGGTCCCGATCAACGTGATGACCACCAAAGCCAGCAGCAGCGCATATTCTGCCGTCGTGGCGCCCCGCTGGCCGCCCGCCTGACCCGCTAGGCGGGCCTCCGCCCAAAGCCGGATCTTCCCCAGCCACCTTCCCAGGCGCATCCGTCCCCACCCCCTTTCCACCCACGCCCCTCCCCTCACCAGGGGCTCCGCAGGAACTGGAGAACATTGGGCAGCACCAGGAGGACGAGCAGGGGCGGGAAGAAGAAGAGGAGCCCCACCAACCCCAGCTTGAGGGGCAGCAGGCTCAGCCTGAGCTCCAGGTCCTGCCTCTGCCGGCGGCGCAAGTCGCCCGCCAACTGGCGGAGACTTTCGGCCACCGGCGTGCCGAGTCGCTGCCCCAGACGGAGCCCGCGCACCACCGCCCGCCATTCCTCTCCCAAACCGGCCGTGCCCGAGCGCGCCTCCAGGGCCTCGACCAGGGTGGCCCCCATCCCCAGATCCCGCAAGACCGCCTCCAGGACGGGCCGCATCCCGCCGCCGGCGTGGGGGGAAACCTCCTCCACGGCCTGCCGCAATCCCCGTCCCGCCTCCACCTCCAGGAGCAGCAGGTCGAGCCACGCCGCCAGTTCCCGCCGCCTGGCGGCAGCCTCGTTCTCGCCCGCCACCGCCCGCCACAGGCGGGCCGTCAGCGCCGGGCAACCGCTGGTTTCCCGGCCGGCGGCTGCTCGATCGGCGGCTTCCCGGCCGGCGGTTTCCCGGCCGGCGAAACCCGGCCCCCCGCCCGCGCAGGCAGCCCGGCTCCCCTCGCGCAACCGACGGAGAGACCAAGAGACCAGGGTGCCAGCCCCCGCCGCCGCCACCGCCAAGGTGAAGGCCTCATCCAACCGCCCCGCCCCCTTTCACCAATCCGCCCGCAGCACGCGGGCGGCGCGGGCCACCAGCCAGACACCCAGGGACCACGACACCAGGGCGTAACCGACGGCCAGGCGCCCCACCGGTTCCAGGAGGAGGAGGCGCAAGGCGTCGGGCGCCGCCACGGCCAGGTAGAACGTCATGCCGAAGGGCAGGCAGGCCAGGAAGCGGGCTGTAAAGCGGGCCTCGCCGCTCCGGGCCTGGGCCTCCCGGCGGAGAAGGTGCCGCTCCCGATGGTCCTCCGCCAGCCGCAGGCAGGCCCCCGCCAGGTCTCCGCCCTCCCGCTGGTGGACGGCGCAGGCCCTCGCCAAGAGATGCAGGGACGGAATCCCTTCCTCCCGCAGGACGCCGTCCAGGGCGGAGGCCAGGGTGTCGCCGCCGGCGTAGCGCTGGAGCACGCGCTCCCACGCCTCCCGCCATGGGCCGGAGGCCGCCGCGTGCAACATCTCCACCACCTGCAAAAGCCCCAGGCCCGAGCGCAGCAACTCAGCCATCTCCAGGAGAACCCCGCCCAGGCTCTCCTCCAAGGCGCGGCGACGGCGTTCCCGCAGGAGGAACCTGCGCCAGCGGGCCACCGCCACCTCCGTCAAACCCGGCCTCGCCCCGGGGAGACCTGCCAGGAGCCGCACGCGCTCCAGGGAAGCGCGCCGCCCCGCCGCGGCCAGGTTCCGGCAGCCCGCCGCCACCAACGCCGCCGCCACTCCCGCCCCCGAGGCCAGAAGGATCGCCTCCAAACCACGTCCCCCTCACGCCGCCGCGTCCAGGTCCACACCGGCCCGAGCCGCCTTGAGCAGCACCCGCGCCGGGATGGCGGTGGGCAGGCGGCGGAACTCGCCCGCCGGCGCACCCGCCGCGTCCAGGCCCGCCGGCTCGAACCGGAAGACCTCCCTCACGTCCCAGCCGTCTCCCTCCTGCACCACCATGGCCACGCTGACGATGCGGCGCGAGCCGTCGCGCAGCCTGGCCTGCTGGACCACCACGTCCGTGGAGGACACGAGCTGCCGCAGAATGGCCTCGTGGGGAACGTTCTCCCCGGCCATGAGGGCCATGGCGGCCAGCCTTTCCAGGGCGTCACGCGGCCCGTTGGCATGGACCGTGGTGAGACAGCCGTCGTGACCCGTGTTGAGGGCCTGCACCAGATCGAAGGCCTCCGCCCCCCGCACCTCCCCGATGACGAGCCGATCCGGCCGCATGCGCAGGGCGTTGCGGAGCAGGGAGCGGATGGTGACCTCCCCTTTGCCCTCCGCGTTTTGCGGCCGCGCCTCCAGGGAGACGACGTGCTCGCGCTGCAAGCGCAACTCCGCGCTGTCCTCGATGGTGATGACCCGCTCGTCCTCGGGCACGAAGGCGCTGAGGGCATTGAGGAGCGTGGTCTTGCCCGAGCCGGTGCCGCCCGCCACCACCACGTTGCAGCGGCTGCGCACGGCCGCCGCCAGGAAAGCCAACATCTCCCGGGTGCAAGCACCGGCCGCCACCAACTCCTCGGCGCTCAGAAACCTGCGCCGGAACTTGCGGATGGTGACGTAGGGCCCGCCCACGGCCACGGGCGGTATGACCACGTTGACCCGGGACCCGTCGGGCAGGCGGGCGTCAACAAGGGGCTGCAGCTGATCGAGACGCCTGCCGAGGGGTGCCACCATCCGTTCCACCACCGCCAGCAGGTGCTCCCGGTCGCGGAAGGAGACGGGCGCCCGCTCGAGGCGGCCCCGGCGCTCCACGTAGACGGCATGGGGACCGTTGACCATCACCTCGTCCACCTCTTCCTCCTCCAGCAGATGGTGGATGGGACCGAACCCGCCCAGCTCGCACGCCGCCAGGTCGGCCAGGCGCTCCCTCTCCGCCGGGTCCCAGGCGACGCCCTCGCTGGCGAGCAGATGGGCGATGCGGCGGCGCAGCCGTCTGGCGGCGGCCGCATCCACCCGCGCCCTGGTGAAAAGGTCCGCGTCCTCCTCCATGCGCTGGCGCACCAATGCCAGCAACTCTTGCTCCTCCATACGCTCCCTCCTCACAATCCCACCCAGCCGGCCTCGCGCCCGTCGCTTCCCGCTCCGTCGCGCCAAAGGCCGAGCAGCCTGCCGCCGCCCTTGCCGCCCCCCTGCGCCGCCGAATCCTCCCCCACCAGCGCGGCGAGCCTGGCTACGGCCCTCCCCGCCGGCGAAAGGGCACCCGCCCAGCCTCCCACCCCGGCCGGCGCGGCCAGCCGGGCCGCCAAGAAACGGTCCTCGGGTATGGCCAGCACCGGCCGTACCCCCAGAGCCTCCATGACCGCGGCGGCTCCGGCGAAGCCCCGCCTCGCCCGGTTGAGGACGGGGAGCAACCGGGCCGCCGAGGCCGCCCCCCGGCTGGCCAGGACGGCCATGGTCAGCCGCGCCTGCCGCAGCGAAGCCGGATCGGGGAGAGCGGGCACCACGAGATGGGTGGCCTCCTCCAACAGGGGAGCGAGGCGCTGGTCCGCCATGTCTCCCCCGGTGTCGGCCACCACGGCCCAATACCGGCTCCTCGCCCAGCCGAGGAGATCCCGCAGGTGGCCCGCCGTCACGTCGGCGGCCGTCTCGGGCCGCCGCGGCCCCGGCAGGAAGTCGCAGCCCCACGGGAGTCGGCGGACGCAACGCGGGAGGAGCCCCAGGTCCAGGTGCTCCCCCGAGGCGGCCAACTCGGTGAGGTCCGTGCCGGGGGGAGCGCCGACGTAGGTCTCCAGGTCACCGCAAGACAGATCCAGATCCAGGAGCAGGACCCGTCCCGGCAGCCTCCTGGCCAGGGAGGCCGCCAGCAGAGCCGCCAGCAGGCTCCGCCCCACACCGCCCTTGTTGCTCACCAAGACCGCCATGCGGGCCGGCGGCCCCCCGGCGCCGTACGGGTCCCAGATCGCGGCCGTGCCCGTGTGGCGCCCCCAGGCCCGCTCCCGCAACCACTCCTCGCCGCCGGGCCCTCCGGGAGTCACCGCCGGCCGCCAGCCGGCGTCCCCGCCCTCACCGCCAGCCTCGGGGCGACGCCTGCCGCCCGGCCGGAGGAAGCCCTCCACCGTCGCCGCCACGACCTCGGCGTCATAGGGTGGGCGGAAAACGGCGGCGGCGCCGGCTTCCTCCAGCGCGGCGGCGTCCTCGACCCCGCTCAGCACCACCACCGGGCAGCCGGGAACCGCCAGGCGCAGCCGGGAGACGGCCGTAACCAGCGTCCCCTCCTCCCCCGGCCGGGCAGCCAACAGCACCGCCCCCGGCCTGCCGACCGCGGCAAGAGGAAGGAGGTACTCCACCCCGGCCACCCTGGCCGCCACGGGAAGGCCCCGCCTCTCCAGGAGATCCGCCATCTCGTCGCAGCCGGCGGCCAGAATGGGCAGCGGCGCTGCGTCCGTCACCGGTCCCCCACCCCCCCGCGGTAAGGACTCCCACCCCACCGGGGAACAACCTGCACCTGCCCGGCCGCCAGGGTCTGCACCAAGCCGACGGCCTCACCCTCCTCCACCTGGACCACCAACCCCTGGATGCGCCCGCCGCCGCGAGCACCGCCCCTCTCCCGGTCCACGGCCACCACCTGCAGACGGGTGCCGGCCGCCCGCACCACGGGCGCGCCCTCGCCGTCTCCCACCACCAGGAGGTCCACGAACCCGCCCTCGTGCACGAAGCCCTCCGGGTACCCGGGAGCGGGAAGGGGCACATAGAGGAGCGAGCCCCCATGCCTCCCCGCGCCCAGGCTCCCGGTGAACCGGCCCGGGAGAAGCTGCTCCCCCGCCCGGACAAAGGTGGCCACCTCTCTCTCCCGCACGTCCTCCACCCGCCGGTACGCCTCCGGATGCACCGCCATGGCAGGAAAGCGCACCACCCTGACCTGCTCCGGCCCCACCACGTCACCGGGCGCCAAATCCACGGCCGCCACGGCCACCGGCACGCCCGGCTCCAGAGCGCGCACGCGGGCGAACACCAGGGCGCCCACGCCCAGGCCCAACAGCAGACTGGTTACCGCCCCAAGGTATCGCTGCCACTTCATGGTTCCTCGCGCCCCATGATAGCTGGCCGCTTGGTGGGTGTCAATACCAGTTTGCCCTCGCTTTGCTCCTATTGGTAACAAGGAGGATCTCGCCTCGGCCCGGCGAATCTTAGGTATATAAACCCATCGTTGGAGAGTGAGACCATGCGACAGGCACGGCTTTTGGCCGTCCCCCTCTTCCTTCTAATGGGGCTTTTGGCGCCGGGCCGCGCGCCCGTCCGGGCCGCCGACCCGCCCTACAGCGACGTCTTCCGCTGGGACTGGTTCTACAACTATGTGGAGGTCCTGCGCCAGGAGGAGATAACGGACGGCTACTACGGTTGGATCTGGAACTCGCGCGGCATGATCTACGTCTGTTATTACTCTCCCTCCTCCTCCGCCACGCGGGCCGAGTACGTCCTCATGATGGCCAAGGCCTTTCGCCTCCAACCGCTGCCCGACGGCCGGCTTCCCTTCTCCGACGTGCCGCCCGGCCTCCTCCTCTACGACCGCATTCCGGCCCGACCATGGCTCGCGGCCGCCCACCGGGCGGGCTTCGTCACCGGTCGGGATGACGGCCGCTTCTATCCCCAGAGCCCCGTCCGCCGTGACGAGGCCGTGGCCGTCCTCGTGCGGGCCTTGGGGCTGGCCGACTTTGCCGCCGGCCTGTCGGCCGAGGAAACCGCCCGCCTCCTCGCTCCCTTCCGCGACCGGGGTCTCGTCGAGCGCTCCCTCGTCCCCGAGATAGCCCTGGCCGTCAAGCTGCGCATCCTCCTCGGCTACCCCGACGGCACCCTGCGCCCGGCCAACTACCTCCGGCGGAGCGAGGCGGCCGCCGTCCTCTACCGGTCCACCCTCTTCCAGCTCCAGGCCGCTCCCAATCCCTTCACCCCCGACGGCGACGGCGTCGGGGACGAAACCACCTTCACCGCCCGCACCCTCAAAAACCGGTCCCTGGTCCGCTGGCAGGCTTTCGTCGGCACCCTCGCCGGGCAACCCTTGCGCACCTTCAACCGCGGCGGTTCCTCCCGCCCGCCCGCCAACTGGACCTGGGACGGACGCGACGACCACGGCCTCCGGCTTCCGCCCGGTACGTACTACTACTGGGGCTGGGCCCGCGACCAGGCCGGCAACGAGTTTACCGCGCCCATGAAACCCCTCGTTTTGGAGGAGCGGACCCTCTCCGCCTCGGCCAGCCCCGCCGTGGTCGAACCCGGCGGCACGGTGACCCTGCGCGCCCTCACCGCCGGTCGGGCCACGGCCGTCACCGCCTCCGCCCCCGGCGGAGAAAGGGTCGCCCTCACGCCGGCCGAGCCCGTATCAGCCTACGCCAATACCTGGACGGCCACCCTCCCCGTTCCCCTCGACGCCCAGTCGGGCGTCCGGAGCCTCACGGTGACGGCGGCCTTTCCCGAAACGGCGCGGAGCGTCCCGGTGACCTTCGAGATCCGGCCCTCGATCTCCCTCGCCCCAGGTCTCGACCCCAACCCGGCCGTGGCCGGCGGGCGTGTCACCGCCACGGCCCGGACCTCGCCCAACGTCCGGCGGGTGCGGGTGCGCTGGCCCTGGCAGGCGGAACAGGACCTGACTCCCGACGGCCGCGGCGGTTGGCGGGCCGAGGCCGTCATCCCGCCGGATTTCCCGGCGGCGGCCCATCCCGTAACCTTCACGGCCCGGGCACCCCAGGGGAGCAGGGAGGTCACCCTGACCCTCATGGTGCGGGCCTCGGGATTGCAGTCGGTGGAGTTCGTGCTCACCGACTGACCGCCGCGCGCGGGCGGTCGCTCCCGCGGCGCGCCGGGGCGCGGGGCGGGTCCGGCGGCGGATGGGCGTCAGCCCTGTCCGCTCAGGACCCGGAGGAAGTAGAGAACGGCCGGTCCGAGGAGGACGACGAAGATGGCCGGGAAGATGAAAAACACAAGGGGGAACAGGAGCTTGACGGGCACCTGGCGCGCGCGCTCCTCCGCCCGCTGCCGGCGGCGGGAGCGCATCTCCCCCGCCTGGATCCGCAGGACGTGGGCTATGCTGGTGCCCAGGCGCTCGGCCTGGACGATGGCCCCCGTCACCGTCTGCAGGTCGGGCAGGTCAACCCGGGCGGCCAGGTTGCGCCAGGCCTGCTCGCGGGTTGAGCCGAGGTTTATCTCCATAAGGGTGCGCAATAGTTCCTCCGCGAGGGGGCCGGGGAGACGCTCGCTCAGCTTTTGCACGGCGCCGTCCAGGCCAAGCCCCGCCTCCACGGCCACGCACAAGAGGTCAAGGGCCTCGGGCAGGGCCCGCTGGATCTCGGTCCGCCGCCTGTGCACCATCCTTGCAAGCCAAAAGGAGGGCAGGCGCGCCGCGGCCGCCGTCCCCACGGCCCAAAGCCCCATCCTCTCGACGGGGCCGAGCGCCCCCAGGGCCGGCAAGGCCAGGAGCCAGCCCAGGACTCCGCCGCCCGTCAGCGCGGCCAGCGCCACCAGCGTCACGAAGGAACCGGCGTCCATGGGTTCTCCCGCCTGGCGGAGCCGCTGGTCCAGCTTGGCGCGCCAGCCGACGGGCGTCCAGCGCAGGATCAGCTCCCGCAGGCGCGCCAGGGCGGGCGCCAACAGCCGGCGGGAAAGGGGCTGGCTCAGGTCCGGATCGGCGGGGGCGGCATCCGGCTCCCGCTCGGCGCCCAGACGCAGGGCCCGGACCCGCGCCTTGACCACCGCCTCGGCCTCGCCCGGAGCAAGGGCGAAGGAGGCCGCGGCGGCCGCCGTGGCGAAGGTGAAGACGAGGATGGCGTTCCCGACGACGGTCTCCATGCGCTCACACCTCCACGCGGACGAGCCGCCTGATGATGGCCACGCCCACCGCCTGAAGGGCGACGGCCGTGAGAAGCATGAACCTGCCCAGGGGTTCCTGGAAGAGCACCCCCACGTAACCCGGATTCACCACGAGCACAAAGCCGCCCAGGGCAAAGGGCAGGCCTCCCACGATCCACCCCGAGAGCCGTCCCTGAGCCGTCAGGGAGCGGACGTCGGCCTCGATCCGCCAGCGCATGCGCACTATCTCTCCCACCGTGTCCAGGAGCCCCGCCAGGTTGCCGCCCACCTGGCGTTGGAGAAGCACGGCCGTCACCGCCAATTGCAGGTCCACGAGAGGAATCCGGTTGAGAAGGTTGGCCAGGGCGTCCTCCAGGGAGATGTCCACCTGCGTTTCCCTCACGACCTGGCGCAGCTCGGCGGCGATGGGGTCCGGCATCTCCTCGGCCGCCACCCCTACGGCTTGCAGGAAAGAGAAGCCCGACCGCAGAGAGTTGGCCACCACGCTCAAGGCATCCGGCAACTGCCGGGCCACCGCCCGCAGGCGCCGCCGGCCCAGGGTGTCCAGCACCAGCTCCGGCACCAGGAGGCCCGCCACCCCGCCCCCGACGGCGCCGGGCAGCCCCACCGCCACCGCCCCGGCCAGACCGGCAAGGAGGCCCAGACCCCATTTGGCCACCAGGTACTCGGCCAGCCGCAGCTTGAGGCCGGCGCGCCGGAGCCTGGCCTCGGCGGACCGATGCCGCCCCCGGCTCCGCAGCCGGCGGTCCAAGGGCCGGAGGACCGCGGCCAGGAATCCGGCCCAGCCCGCCCTGCGCCCGGCGGGAACCTTCCTTTCCCCCTCCCCGCTCTCGGGGTCCGCCTCCGCCGTCCGGAGGAGGCCCAGCTGGCGGAGGCGGGCCAGCCGCGCCGGTCGCGCGGCGCGTTGCCTTCGTGTCACCACGGACAGGACAAGGACCGTGGCGCCAAAGCCGAGGACAAAGGCAAAAACCAGGAGAAGCACCAGCGGCATTCCGGACCCCCCTAGACCTTGCCGACCCCGAAGAGATGGGGCGGCAAGGTGATGCCGCTCACCAGGAGACGCTCGTGAAAGCGCGGGCGAATGCCGGTGGGCCGGAACTCTCCCGCCACGCGCCCGTCCGGTCCCACACCGAGCTGGTGGAAGACAAAGATATCCTGGAGCACGATGACGTCTCCCTCCATCCCCTGCACCTCGGTGAGGTGGGTCACACGCCGGCTGCCGTCCTTGAGCCGCGCCGTCTGAATGATGAGGTCCAAAGCCGAGGCGATCTGCTCCCGTATGGCCCTCACCGGCAGCTCCATGCCCGCCATGAGGACCATGGTCTCGAGGCGCGCCAACATGTCGCGCGGGCTGTTGGCGTGGCCGGTGGTGAGGCTGCCGTCATGACCCGTGTTCATGGCCTGGAGCATGTCCAGGGCTTCGCCGCCGCGCACCTCGCCCACCACGATGCGGTCGGGGCGCATGCGGAGGGCGTTGCGCACCAGCTGCCTGATGGGTATCTCCCCTTTGCCCTCCACGTTGGCCGGCCTCGTCTCCAGGGAAACCACGTGGTCCTGCCGCAGCTGGAGCTCGGCCGCGTCCTCGATGGTGACGATGCGCTCGTCCTCGGGTATGAAGCCGCTGAGGATGTTGAGAAGGGTGGTCTTGCCGCTCCCCGTGCCTCCGCTGACGATGATGTTGAGGCGCGCCCGGACGCAGGCTTCCAGGAAGGTCGCCATGTCCGCCGTCAGGCTTCCTCCCCGCACCAGGTCCTCCACGGTTAGGGGATCCCGGGAGAACTTGCGGATGGTGAGGCAGGGCCCCTTTAGCGCTACGGGGGGAATCACCGCGTTGACACGGCTGCCGTCCGGCAGGCGCGCGTCCACCATGGGGCTCGACTCGTCAATGCGCCGGCCCAGGGGCGCCACTATCTTCTCGATGAGGTGCAGCACCTGCTTGTCACTCTCGAAGGTGACCGGCGCCAGTTCGAGGCGTCCCCCCCGTTCCACGTAGACCCGGTCGGCGGAGTTGACCATGATCTCGTTGACTTCCGGATCTTCCAGCAGCGCCTGCAGCGGCCCCAGGCCGGTGATCTCGGCCAGGAGGCTCTCGGCCACCTCGTTGCGCTCGCTCAGCGTCAGGCCGGCTTCCTCCGCCAGGTAGGCCCCAATGAGACGCCGCAGCTCGTCGCGCTGGCGGGGGGAGACCGGCCCCGGTCCCAGGAGGGACGGATCGGCCTCCTCGAGGAGGCGCGTCTGCAATTTGTTCTTGAGGGCGCGGAAACGGTCGCCGCCCACCGCCTGCCTCGCCGTTCCCGGTGCTCCGGCGGACAAGCGCCGCCCAACCCCTGCCTCGGCCTTTGACCCGGCCCTTTCGGCCGCCGCCTCGCCATCGGCGCCCCTGGCCAGCCGCCGCGCATACAGGCTACCCAAGCTCCGTCACCGGCCCCCGAGCCAGGAAAAGAGAAGGCGCCGGCGCTGTTCCGCCTTCTGCCCTTCCCCCGCCTCGTCCGTGTCCCCTGTGCCTGCCAGGAGCTGGCAGCACCGCTCGGCCAGGCGAGCCAGGCTCCCGGCGGCCACGGTCTTGCCCCGCCGGGCAAACACCGTCTGCCCCAGCTCCGCCGCCAGGGCGACGGCCCCATCCTCGGGAATGGTGTAGAACACCGGATACCCCAGGGCATCCGCCACCTCGGCCGTGCGCAGGGAGGCGGAACTGGTCCGGTTGACCACCAGACGGACCTTGGCCTGCCCGTAGGAGAGCTCCTCCACCAGCACCCGCAGCGCCTTGGCCGTGGCGTGCAGGGCGGGAAGGTCCGGCGTGGTGACGAGCAGCACCAGGTCGGCGGCGTCCAGGGCTGTCAGCGTAGCCTCCCGCAGCTCCCGCGGCAGGTCGAGCACCGCCAGGTCCCACCCCTCGCGGAGTGCAGCGAGCACCTCGGCCACGTAATTTCGCTGGACCTCGCGCTTGCCGTCGCCGTCCACCTCGGCCGCCTGGTACGTGAGGGGCGGAGCCGTGAGGAGGTCCACGGCGTAGGCGGGGACCCTGGTCATGGCCTGCCGGACCCGCTCGGCCGTGATGGGCTGGCCCTGGCGGCAGAGATCCACCAGAGAGGCCCCCGGCCTGACGCCGGCCAGAACCTCCTGGCCCCCGTATTCCAGATCCAGGTCCACGAGGGCCAGCCTCCGGCCCGGTTGGGCCATGGCCGCGGCGACGCTCAGGTGGAGGGCGATGACACTGGCGCCGACCCCCCCCTTGCCCCTGGCCACCGCGATGAGGCGGCCGCCGGAAGCCGCCGGCGCCTCCGTCGTTCCGGCCGCCTCGGCCGCATTTCTGACCGCCCGCGCCAGCTCATCCGAAGTGAAGGGCTTTACCAGGTAATCCTTGGCTCCCACCTGCATGGCGCGGCGCAGGTACTGCCGGTCCCCCTCCACCGAGACCATGACGATGCCGCAGGGCGCTTCCTTGGCGATGCGTTCGGCCGCGGAGAGGCCGTCCAGCCGCGGCATGTTCACATCCAGGAGAATCACGTCGGGACGAAGGTGCCGAGCCGCTTCCACGGCTTCCTCCCCGTCGCCGGCCTCGCCGACCACGACGAAGTCGGGCTCCAGCGAAAGCATGGTCCGCATGGTATCCCGCACCGGAGGCGAGTCGTCGGCCACCACGATCCTGACCATCTTCGACATGGAGACCACCTCCCTAGGGAAGCGACTGCTCGGTCACAGCGAGGCGGCCCAGTTTGGGTTCCCTCACCGCCGGGCGAAGGACGAGCTGCAGGCGCCCCACCTCGGCGCCGAGTCCCAGGAGGAGGGCATCCCGGGGTGGTACGGCCAGCGTCACCGACGTGTACTTCCTGGCATCTCCCCCCCGCGGCTCCCCCCTCTCGGGGCGACCTAGAGCCAGAACCGCCACGTCCTCGAGCAGCAGGGTTGACCGCGTAGAAGTCCCCCTCTGGCCGGGGATCACCGTCACCACGTCCACCCGGTCTCCCACCTCCAGCCGGCCGGCCAGCCCGCTCACCTCGCCCACCTGCACCGTCACGGCGCGCATCCCCTGCGGCACGTGGTAGGCAAGGGCCACCTTGTTCTCCTCCAAGGCGAGCATGTTTCTCAGGACCGGCTCGCCGGCCGCCACGGGGGCCGTCAAAACCTTGCCCGCCGCCGCCTCCACCGACCGCAAACCCCCTCGCCAGGCGTATTCCTGGGGGATCAGCCGCACCTCGAGCATCTCGGGCTTGAGCTGGGTGCGGGCCTCGAGGTTCTGCCGCGCCACCACCACCGGCACCATGGCTTGCTCGGTCCGGATGGGACCGACGGCGCCTTTCTTCAGTACGCCGACGTACACGGCGGCCGTGGCCGTCAAGCCCACCAGGGCCGGCAGGAGGACGTAACGCAGGATGGAGCCGCGATGGACGAGGGGCATGTTCCCACCTCACCTCACGATCTGAACGGCGTCGAAGCCGAAACTCTGTCCGCCGCCCCGGCCGGGGGCCACCCACTGCAGGAGCCGGCCGCACACGGCGCCGGATGGGGCGGACGGCTCGCACTCCTCCAGGAAGAAGGCGGCGAATCCGAGAAGGGTGACGGTGTCCCTGCCGGCAACGCTGTCGAAGGCGTCTATGACGCCCACGTACAGGAGCCGCGGGGAACCCGGCCGCACGCTCCGCCAGTCCGCCGTCGGGTCGGCGGCCAGCCGCCACGCCACGGCCCGATCGGTGGGACCGGCCATGTTGCCGGGCTCGGTCGCCACCGTATCGCCGACCGTGACCACGCCAGGGAAACCATAGCGAAGGTTGGTCTCATAGGCCTTGGAGCCGGTGGCGCCCAGCGCCAGGGCGTGGAAGTTGCCGCGGGTCTGGCCTCCCGGCCCCACCTTGAGCTCGGTGAGTTCACCCGGCAGCAGGTCGGCCAGAACCGTCTGCTCCACCGCCAGAGGCGCCATGCCGCCGTTGACCCGCTCCTCGCCCCCTTCGTCGGAGCCGTCCCGGCCGCCGTCGCTTCCTTCCCCGCCGTCACCGCGACCGCCGCCGCTGCCGTCCCCGCCACTGTCACCGCCGCAACGGGGAAGGCCTGTCCCCTCCTCGCTGCTGTGGCCGTCACCTTCGTCCGCGTGGCCGTCGTCGTTGCTGTTCCCGTCGCCTTGGCCATCCCCGCCGTGGCCGTGGCCGTTCTCGTTCCCATCGCCCTGGCCCTCGGAGCCGTGACCGTGGCCGTGGCCCTCACCGTCGTGGCCGCCATCACCGTGCTCACCGTCACCGTGGCCGTCACCGTGCTCACCGTGGCCGTCGCCGTTCCCGCCGCCCTGCTCATCGCCGCCGCCGTCATGGCCATGGCCCCCGCCGTCGTGGCCGTCGCCTTCGCCGTCGTGGCCGCCGTCTTCGCCGTCCCCCGCTTCGCCCTCGTACCGGCAGCCGTCGGCGCCCAGCGACGGGTCGCCGCCCGAGAGGCTCCCGACTCCGCTTTTGGCCACCACGGCTGCGGCCCCGACGTCCGTGCCCTGCACACCCAACGCGGACGCCAGGACAAAGGGCATGTGCTGACTGATACGCACGGCGATGCGGTCTGCCGCGGGGAAGTCCACCTGCACCGCGGCGGGGGTGATGCCGTTCTCCCCCGCCACGTCCAGGGCGACGCTGGCGGCCCGGTCCCGGTCGGGGAGATAGCGGCTTCCGGCCAGGGCCGCCGCATCGGCCACGTTTTGCAGTCGCTGCCGCTCCACGAAGACGCGTCCCAGATCGACGCTCAGGGCTGTAAATCCGGCCAGAACGGCCAAAAGCAAGGCGAAAAGGACCTGGACGGCGCCGGCCTGGGATTCGACCGGCCCGCATGACCCGCGCCGGCGTCTCTCCCCGCCGGTCCCGCCGCAGAGAGCGATGGCTGACCAGAACCGCTCCGTTCTCATGCGCATCACCGCCTCTCGGTCTTTGGCCTTCCTTGCGAACCTCCCAACGGGCCGCCTACATCTCCATGGACAACCGCGCCTGCAAAGGGAAAACGGAGTCGCTCCTGCCGGCGATCCAAGGCAGCAAGAACTCGAAACCGTAGTTGACCGAAACCGTGACGCGCGTGCCGGCCGTCCGTTCGGCAAAGGGAGGCGTGACGGAAACGGCGAGGCGGGCCGGGTCCGACGCCCCATCCAAGGAAGACGCCTGGCGGCGCACCAGGTCCTCGATCTCGGCGTCCGTGGCGCCCGTGACAGCCAGCCTGGCGCCCTCCCGCGCGGCGTGGGCCACCGTGAGGTAGGCGCCGAATAGACGCCCGAACTCCAGGATCCCCACCACCAGCAAAACCAGAACGGGGAGAACTAGGGCCGTCTCGACCACGGCCTGGCCCCTCTCCTCCCCCCTCGGGACTTTCAGGAAACCGGGCGTCCGCCCAACCTGCACCATGTTTCAGCCCCTCTCATGAGAACCGGGGTACCGCCGGGCCTTGGCGGTACCCCGGCCCCTTTTCCACGTGCTCGCACCTGTATCCGGTTCAAATCCGTCTATCCGTCCCGCCGATGCTACTGAAACCTGAAGAGCCGCGCCTCTATCACTAGGGTGCGGGTGCGTTGATCTTGTCGCTGACCCCGCTGAAGAGATCGCTCAGCTTGCCGCCGAGCGCAGTGAGGGCGACGATGACCACCACCGCCACCAGGGCGAGGATCAGGCCGTACTCGACCATGCCCTGCCCCTTCTCGCTCTTCCACCAGGAGTAGAGCCGCGCCAGCCAGACCACGTGCTTCACCTCCCTCGGCTCGTCTCGCTGTCTTCACCCCAATTAACGGCGGCCGCCGGCGAGCTTCCCTTCGGCCCAAGTCCGGTTTTCACCGGGGTCCGGCAGCCCATGGCCGGCGGCACCAAAAGGGCCGGAAGTCCTAGACTTCCAGCCCTTGGGCTGCCTGACGCCTATGCACGCCGTGCAAAGGCGCGGGGTGGGAGTCCGCCGGGTCAGCGGACCTGGACCCACCCCTTCTTGATGGCCTGGAGGACGGCCTGGGTGCGGTCGCTGACACCCATCTTGCGGAAGATGCTGTTGGTGTGGTTTTTGACGGTCTTCTCACTGATGAAGAGGCGTTCGGCTATATCGCGGTTGGAAACGCCCTCGGCCAGGAGGTGCAGCACCTCTACCTCGCGGGCCGTCAGGACGTCCTCGGCGCGCTCCTCCCGGGTGCCCTGCTGGCGGCGCACCCCGTGCATGAGCCGGACGCCCAGGCTCGGGTGGAGGTAGCCGCGGCCGGCCTTGACCGAGCGGATGGCCTGGACGAGAACGGCGGGATCAACATCTTTGAGCACGTAGCCGTCCACCCCGTTCCGAACGGCCTCCAGGAGGTACTCGTCGGCGTCGTGGATGGTGAGGATGAGGACGCCCACCTCGGGCAAAGCCTCCTTGATGGCCCGGCTGGCCTCGAGCCCGTTCATCACGGGCATGTTAATGTCCACGAGGACCACGTCGGGGCGGACCGCCCTCGCTTTCTCCACGCATTCGCGCCCGTTGCCGGCTTCCCCGACGATCTCGATGTCCTCCTCCATCTCCAGCACCTGCGCCAGCCCCTGCCGGATGAGGGGATGATCGTCGGCCACCAGGACCCGCGTCTTGGTCTTGGGTGTGCCTGCCGCTACGGTCATGGGTCAACTCTCCTTCTTGGGAACTATGAAGCCGACCTTGGTGCCCCCCCCGGGCCGGCTGCTCAGCTCGAGGGTTCCACCCAGCAACTCGACCCTCTCCCGCATGCCGAGGAGGCCGAAATGTTCGCGGCCCTGGCGGGCCATGGCGTCGGCCACGTCGAAGCCCTTGCCGTCGTCCAGCACCGCGACGCGCACCTCCTCCGGCAGGTGCTGCACCAAAACCTGGACCGAACCGGCCTTCGCGTGCTTGGCCACGTTGCTCAGCGCCTCCTGCACCAGCCGGAAGAGAGCGACCTCATAGCTCAGGGGCAACCTCGTCCCGTGCCCCTCAATTCTTATCGAGGTTGAAAGTCCTGCTTTTTGACCAAAAATTTCTAGGTACGAGCGCAGGGCCGGTATGAGTCCCAGGTCCTCCAGGGCCATGGGCCGCAGATCGAAGATGATCTTGCGCACTTCCTGGAGGCTCTGCCGCACCAGGGCCTTCAGGTTCTCGATCTCGGCCCGGGCCTTGTCCAGGTCGGCGGCCAGCAGGCGCTGGCAGATGTCGAGGCGGAAGACCACGTTGGCCAGGACCTGAGCCGGCCCGTCGTGGATCTCGCGGGCCAGGCGGCGGCGCTCATCCTCCTGGGCCCGGATGATGCTGTACACGAGCTGCGCGCGCCGCTGGGTGCCGCCGGCCAACTCCGAGAGTTCCTGCATGCGACCCGAGAGGAGGTCGTGGGCCGCCGAGATGTGGCTCATCATCTCCTCCGCCCGCCGCACCGTCTGCGCCAAGGCGCGCAGGCGGCGTTCCAGGTCGTCGCGTTCCTGCCGCAGGGCGGCCTCCCGCTCCCGGGCCAGGCGCAGTTCCAGCCGCACGCGGCTGGCCTCCTCGTAAGCGGCCCTGATCTCCTCCTCCGTGTGCTCGCGCAGGCGGGAGCTGACCGCCAGCAGGCGCTGACGGGCCACCAGCTCCTGTTCCGTGAGAGCATCCACGAGGTCGATCTGCCCTCGCACCTCGTCCCGGATCTGGGCGATGCGCCGGGCCAGGGACTGATGCTCCTCCCGCAGGTCCTCGGTGAGCTGGAAGAGCTCCGTCCGGCCCCGCTCGATGGCCTCCACCACCTGCCGCAACAGTTCCTCAGGCGTGCGCGGGTCGGCGTTCACGGCCGGGCACCCAACTCCGTCAACACATGCGCCACCACGGCGGGTTCCACCCCCCTCTGCCGGCGCACCCGGCCCACAGCCTCGGGGAGCACCCAGGTTATGTCCCCCGCCGTCGCCTTCTTGTCCAGGCTCGCCGCGGCCAAGAGGGAGCCGACGGGCAGGGGAGGCAGGCGCACGGGCAGGGAGAGGGAAACCAGAAGGGCTTCCAGGCGCTCCTGGTCGCCATCGGTCCAGCCCGTCCCGAGGGCCAGGGCCAGGCGCCCCGCGGCCACCAGGCCCAAGGCCACGGCCTCGCCGTGGAGGAAGGAGGCGTAGCCGGTGGCCGCCTCCAGAGCATGCCCCACCGTGTGACCCAGATTGAGGATCTGCCGCAAGCCGGACTCCCTTTCGTCGGCCGCCACCACCGCCGCCTTGATACGGCAGGATCCGACAACCAGGCTGGCCAGGTGCGGCAGGCTGCGGGCCAGGAGAAGGGGGGCGCTGTCCTCAACATACGAAAAGTAGGAGGCATCCGCGAGGAGACCGTGTTTGACGGCCTCGGCCAAACCGGCCGCCAGTTCGCGCGGGGGGAGGGTCCGGAGGGTGGACACGTCGGCCGCCACGAGGAGAGGCTGGTGAAAGGCGCCGATGAGGTTTTTCCCCAGAGGGTGATTGACGGCCACCTTGCCGCCCACACCGGCATCCACCTGCGCCAGAAGAGTGGTGGGAAGCTGCACGAAGGGCACGCCCCGCAGGTAGGTGGCGGCCACGAAGCCCGCCAGGTCGCCGACAACCCCGCCTCCCAGGGCCACGACGGGCGAACGCCTGTCCAGGCGGGCGGCCACGCAGGCATCGTAAAGGCTGGCCGCCTGCTCCAGGCTCTTGCTCCCCTCCCCGGACGGGACCTCCGCCACCCGCACGCGAAAGCCGGCCTCCTCGAGGCCGGCCGCCACCCGCCGGCCGTAGAGGGCATGGAGTTCCGGGTGGGTGACCAAAAGGGCGCGCTCCGTGGCGCCGCCCGTCGCGGCAAGACGCTCGTGCAGGAGCTCTCCGACCCGGGCCAGGAGACCGTCCCCCACCAGGATGGGATAGGACCGCTCCCCCAGCTCGACGCGCACCTCCTCGCCGGCGACGGGCGCGGGAGGCAGGGCGGCGCGGCGAGCCTCCAGGGCGGGGACGAGGCGGGCCAGAAGCTCGGCCACTTCCTCCGGGGAACGGTCGGTGGTATCCACCTGCACCTCCACGCTCTCGTAGACCCCCCGCCTCTCCTCCAGCAGTTCGGCGATGCGGGTGGGCAAGGGGCCGCCGGCCAGGAGGGGCCGCCCCGCCAGCCCGGCCGCCTCCAGCCGCGCTGCCAGGACCGCGGGCGTCGCCCGCAGCAGAAGGAGGAAGCCGCTCTCCTCCAGGCGTCTCCGGTTCTCCGGGCGGAGGAGAGCGCCGCCGCCCGTGGCCACAACCAGGCCGGCTTTACCCGCCACCTCCGCCACCACCTCGGTTTCCAGCCGCCGAAAAGCTTCCTCCCCCTGCCGGCGGAAGACCTCGTCTACCGGCAGGCCCGCGCGGCGGCTTATCTCCGCGTCGGTGTCCACGAAAGGACGGCCCAGGCGCTCGGCCAGCAGACGGCCCACGGTGCTCTTGCCGCTGCCCATAAAGCCGACCAGGATGACGTTGGCGTCGGTCCCCGCGGCCGCGGCCGGCGGGTCGAGGCCCGCCCTTCGAGGGACGCCAGGGGATCCGCCCCGGCGGGGGAGACTCAAAGGGCCTTCACCGTCTCCAGGTAGGCCCGGAGGTTGCGCTGGACCTCCTCCAGGCTGTCGCCGCCGCTCTTTTCCAGCAGGGCCTGGGCCAGGACGAAGGCCACCGCCGCCTGGCCCACCACGGCGGCGGCGGGCACGGCGCACACGTCCGAACGTTCCACGGCGGCCGGTCCCTCCTCGCCGGTGACGAGGTCCACGCTGCGCAGGGGCTTCATCAGAGTGGAGATGGGCTTCATGGCGACCCGCACCACGAGGGGCTGGCCGTTGGTAACCCCTCCCTCCAGACCGCCGGCCCGGTTGGTGGGACGGGTGAGGCGGCCGTCGTCTCCGCGCACGATCTCGTCGTGGACCTGTGAGCCGGGCAGCCCCGCCGCGCGGAAGCCGAGGCCGACCTCCACGCCCTTGACGGCGGGGATGCTCATGAGGGCCGCCGCCAGCCGGCCGTCCAGACGGCGGTCGGCCGCCACATAGCTGCCCAGGCCGGGGGGCACGCCGAAGGCCACCACCTCAAAGGTGCCCCCCAGGGTGTCGCCCGCCTCGCGGGCCGCGTCCACGGCGGCGCGGAAGCGGTCCTCCACGTCGGGATCGGCGCAGTAGAAGGCCGACTCGGCGGCGTTGTGCATGATCTCCTCGGGGCTGAGACCGGATGTGTCGGCCTCCACCTCCCCGAGGGAGGTGACGTGGGCCGCCACCGTCACCCCTACCGCCAGGAGGAGTTCCTGGCAGACGGCGCCCACGGCCACCCGCATGGCCGTCTCGCGGGCGCTGGCCCGCTCCAGCACGTTGCGCAGATCCCGATGGCCGTACTTCCACCCGCCGGCCAGGTCGGCGTGACCGGGTCGCGGCCGGGTCACGGTGCGGGTCGCGCCGCCCCCGGGAGCCGGGGTCGGCGCACCGGCCCCCAGGACGCCCTCCCAGTTGACCCAGTCGCGGTTGCGGATGAGGAGGCCGATGGGGCTGCCGAGCGTCAGGCCGTGCCGCACGCCGGCCAGGATTTCCACCTCGTCCCGCTCGATCTGCATGCGGGCGCCCCGGCCGTAACCGCCCTGGCGACGGGCAAGCTCCCGGTTGAGGAAGGCGACGCGCACGGGCACGCCGGCCGGCATGCCCTCCAGGATGCCGAGGAGGGCGGGACCGTGGGATTCACCCGCGGTGAGGTAACGGAGCATGGTCCACCTGCCTCGACCGGGAGCTCAAGCCCCCCCTGAACGGGGACCGGCCCCGCTCGCCTAGCGGGTCAAGCCCGCGTAAAAAGAATAATACTCCCATATCCTCTGCCCCCAAAAGAGAGCCACGACCCCGCCCGCGGCCAGGGCCGGCCCGAAGGGAACATAGTCCTTGCGTCCCTTGCCCCAGAGGAGCATGGCCAGGAGGCCCAGCACCGCCCCGCAAAGGAAGCCGACGAAGAGGGCCACAAGACCGGGGCCGGGACCGAGGAAAAAGCCCATGACGCCGGCCAGCTTGACGTCACCAGCGCCCATGCCGCCCCTGGCCAGCAGGGCCACCAGCAGCATGATGCCCCCCACCACGGCCATGCCGGCCACGGCGTACGCCAGGGGATGGACCCGCGACCAGAGAAGCAGCGGCAGCCCCAGGGCCAGGCCCGCCAGGAGGAGGCGGTTGGGTATGAGAAAGGTCCGCAGGTCAATGACGGCGACCGCAAGGAGCAGAGACAGGAAAAGGGCCTTGAAAGCCATGACGGGCAGGTCCAGCCCCGCCATCATCAGGCCCCAGCCCCCCGGGACGCACCCCGCGGCTCCGCCTCGGCGGCCAGGGCGGCCAGGGCCGCCTGGAGCATGATGTCGTCGGGGCCGGGCGAGCCGAACCAGTGGGTCCACGCCAGGGCGGCCTGGTGCACCAGCATGGGCAAGCCGCCCAGGGTGGCCAGGCCAGCCCGGCGGGCGGCCTGCAGAAAGGCGGTCTCCGGGGGGTCGTAGACGAGGTCCACCGCCAAGGCGTGGCGGGGTGCCGCGGTGAAGATGGTTTCCCACCAGATGAGAGAGGCGGCCGCGGAGGCGGGCCCCGCCGCCGATCCGTTCTCCCCGGTCGCCTCCCCCGCGCCGCCCCCACCGGCCGGGACGGAGAGCCCGAGGGCGGTGGCGTTTACAACCAGGGTGGCCCGGGCCAGGCGGCCGGCCAGGGAGTCGGCATCCCATTCCAGGGCGATCACTTCGGCCTTGTCGGGAGCGCGGAACTCGTCCACCAGCCGGCGCGCCCGTTGGGGGGTGCGGTTGGCCACGGCCACCGACGCCGCGCCCGCCGCGAGGAGGGCGTGGACCACCGCCCGGGCGGCACCCCCTGCGCCCAGGATCAGGGCGCGTGAGCCGCGGACATCGAAACCGGCGCCGGTCAGGGCGCGGAGAAAACCGGGCGCGTCGGTGTTGTGGGCCCGGAAGCCGCCCTCCACCCGCACCAGCACGTTGGCGGCACCGATGGCCCGCGCGTCCGCGTCCGCCTCCACGGCCAGGGCCAGCACAGCCTCTTTGTGGGGGATGGTGACGTTGGCACCGGCAAAGCCCAAAGCATAGAGCCCCGCCATGGCCGCGCCCAGGGCGTCGGGGCGAACGGCGCAGGCCAGGTAACAGGCGTCCAGCCCGGTGGCCCGGAAGGCGGCGTTGTGCATGGCGGGAGAGAGGGAGTGGGAAACGGGCCAGCCCAGGAGGGCGAGGAGAGTGCTGCGGGCCGTGGGCGCCGTCACGGAGTCTCCCCCAGGAGGCCGATGCGTCCCTTCCGGACCAGGTGGCGGAGCCAGGCCGTCTCCAGGCGCCGGACCAGGCGGGTCCCCACGAACTCCCGGCGACCGATGGGATTGACCAGGTAGGCCCGCATGCCCAGCCTCTTGGCGGCCAGCACGTCGGTGAAAACCTGGTCCCCCACCGCCACCACCTCCCCGGGCGTCAGGCCGAGCAGGTCCAGGGCCCTCCGCAGGGCGCCGCGCCGGGGCTTGACGGCCCGCGGGATGCCCGGCACGCCGAGACGGGCCGCCAGGCGGCCGACACGGGCTTTGGTGTTGTTGGAGACCAGGCACACGGCCAGGCCGGCCGCCCGCACCCGCGCGAGCCACTCCTCCGCGCCGGGTGGCGGTTCCTCCTGGTCCCAGGCGACCAACGTGTTGTCCACGTCCAGGATCACGGCCCGGAACCCCTGCTCCCGCAAGCGGAGGGGATTGATGTCGGCGAGGGAGCGGAAGACGGCATCCGGTACCAGCAGGTGCAGGAAGCCACCGGTTTTCCGGTTCTCTCCCTGCCCGCCCAGCGCTCCTTTCCCCACGGCGGCGCTATTATAGCATCCCTCCCCCGGCGTCTTCACCGCGCGGCCGTGCCGGCGCCGCGCGCGGCGGTGCGGTTCCGCCGCCGCGACAGGTTCCCCGGCGGGCGCTCCCGCGTATCGTAGAGTGACGGCACCTGCGCGGGCGGGTGTCCGCCACCGTGACGGGGGGTCGGGCATGGACGGCGGTGTGCTGACGCTGGCCGGGTACTGGGCGATGCGGGTCCTTCTCCTCCTCCCCGGATACATGGCGAGCCACAACGCCTTCCTCCACCCGCTGAGCCAGGAGGAGGAGGCCCGGTGCCTCACGGCCATGCGAAGCGGCGACCGCTCCGCCCGCGCCAAGCTCATCGAGCACAACCTGCGCCTGGTCGCCCACATTGTCAAGAAGTTGGACAACGTGGCGGAGGACGCCGAGGACCTGATCTCCGTGGGCACCATCGGCCTCATCAAGGCCATCGAGACCTTTGACCCCAACAAGGGGGCGCGCCTGGCCACCTACGCCTCCCGCTGCATCGAGAATGAAATCCTCATGTTCCTGCGGGCGGGCAGGAAGACACGGCACGAGGTCTCCCTGCAGGAGCCCATCGGGGCTGACAGGGAGGGCAACGAGCTGACGCTCATGGACGTCCTCACCGACGACTCGGAACCGGTGGCCGACGCCGTGGCGCGGCAGCAGCAGGCCGGCGCCGTGCGGCGGCTGCTGGAGCGGCTGGCGGGCCGGGAGCGCCGGGTGGTGGAGATGCGCTACGGTTTCCACGGCGGCCGCTGCTTCACCCAGCGGGAGGTGGCCCGCCACCTGGGCGTGTCGCGCTCCTATGTCTCCCGCATTGAGAAGAAGGCGGTCCGCAAGCTGAGCCGCGAGATCCCCCCGGACGAGCGCTGAGCGCCGACGGTGCGGGACGGTGTCGCGGCCGGGCCGTCTCGACCGGAGCACCCGGGCGGGATCAGGGCGACCCGGCTGCGGCGGCGCGCCAGGCAGCCGCTGCGGCGGCCACGTTCCGGTTGTGCTCTGTCAGAGTCACGGCAAAGCGATGGCGCCCGTCGGGTTGAGCCACGAAGTAGAGGTACGGTACACGGGCGGGGTCCAGGACCGCCCGCAGGGAGGCCAGGCCGGGGGAGGCGATGGGTCCGGGGGGAAGACCGGCGTAGCGGTAAGTGTTGTAGGGTGAAGCCACCTCCAGGTCCCGGTAGAGCAGTTCCCCCGTGAAGCGACCGAGGGCGTAGCGCACCGTGGGGTCGGCGTCCAGGCGCATACCCTCTTTGAGGCGGTTCCAGAAGACGGCGGCGATCACGGGGCGCTCGGCGTCGGCTCGCGCCTCCCTCTCCACCACCGAGGCGAGAGTGAGGAGCCGGTGCAGGTCGAGGCCGCGGGCGCGGGCCGGCCCCTCCAGCTCCTCCCGCCAGACGTCCCGCAGCCGGCGCAGCATCATGGCGGCGAAATCCTCCGGACGAGGCCGGCCCACAAAGCGGTAGGTGTCAGGATACAGGTAACCCTCCAGGGCCACGCGCACCGCCCCCGCCCCCGGGTGGCCGCTGGCGGGGATGATTTCGTCCAGGAGGGTCGCATCGGAAAAGGCCCGGAGGAAATCCTCCTCCGCCCCGTAACCGAGGCGCGCCAGGCGGCGGGCCACGTCGGCAGCCGTTGCGCCCTCGGGCACCGTGAAGGAGCGCCGGATCACCTCGCCCCGCTCCAGGCGCATGATGATCTGCCACGGCGTGAGGGAGGGGCTCAACTCGTATTCGCCGGCCTGGAGGCGGCCGGCGGAGCCCCGGATCGCCACCAGGGCGCGAAAGGCGAAGGGGCTGCGGATTAGGCCGGCCTTGGCCAGAAGGTCGGCTATCCGGGCGGTGGAACTGCCCCGGGGGATCTCCACGGTCACCACCCGCTGCGAGGCGGGCTCCAAAGGGAAGAAAAAGAGGGGTGGAACGGTGTAAAAGAGGACGCCGAAGATCACGCCCACGCCCAGCAGAAGAACTATGAAGCGCGTGCCGGACAAGGGGCGTCCCTCATGCCTCCGTCACTCCTCGTCGTTCTCCTCCTCCAGGTCCTCGTCCGCTTCCTCGTCGTCCTCCTCGTCGTCCACGTCGTCCAGGTCGTCGTCCCAATCCTCGTCCTCCCAGTCCTCCTGGGACTCCTCCCAGACCTCGCTCACCCGGTCCCACTCCTCGTCGTCCTCGATGTCCACCAGGACATCGTTGCCCTCGCTGTCCGTCTCGATGCGCAGGGCGAAGGCCTCGTCCTCGCTGCCGGGCTCGGCCAGGATGGCGTAGTCCCTGCCCTCCACGTTGATGATGTCCAGAACCTCGAACTTGTGGGACTCTCCCTGCTCGTCCGTGAGGATGACGAAATCGCCCTCCTGCTCGAACTCGGCCACGCCCACCACCCGCCCCCCGCTCGTTTGGCGACGCCATTGTATGCCAGCCCCCCCTGCCCGTCAAGGAGAACCGGGCCCGTCCCGGCCGGAGCCGTCCGCCTCCTCACCGGAGCGGGCAGCCGTCCGCCGGCGCTCCAGGAAGCCCTGGAGGATGAGCGCGGCCGCCACGGCGTCCTCCCGGGACCGCCGGGCGCGGCGACGGGCGCCCGCAGCCACGAGGACGCGCTGTGCCTGGCGCGTGCTGAGCCGCTCGTCCCACAGCTCCACCCTCAGCCCCCGCGCGCTCAGCTCCGCGGCGAAGGCCAGGCTCTTCTCGGCCTGTTCCCCGCGGCTTCCATCCATGTTGAGGGGCAGGCCCACCACCACCAGCCCCGCCCCCAGCTCGCGGGCCAGGGCGGCCACGCCGGCGGCATCGGCGGCGGTGCCCGTGCGGCGCAGCACCGTCAGGGGACGCGCCAACCGGCCGGATTCATCGCTGACGGCCACCCCGATCCGCCGGTCACCCACGTCCAGCCCCAGGCACCGCGGCGGCTTCCCCACGGGGTATCGCCTCAGCGGACGTACCGACCCTGCCGGAGCAGGACGCTCAGCAGGGCGCCGCCCACGAACCCGCCCACATGAGCCCACCACGCCACGCCGCCGGTGGCGTTGAGGGCGTTGACCCCCAGGCTGGCCAGCCCGTTGGCGAGTTGCAGGAGGAACCAAAGCGCCAGGAAGAAGACGGCGGGCACCTCGGCCGTGGTGAGGAAGATGCCCAGCGGCACCAGGGCCACGATGCGGGCCCGGGGATAATGGAGGAGATACGCCCCCAGAACGCCGGCCACGGCGCCGCTCGCCCCGATGGTGGGCACGGGAGAGGAGGGGTTGGCGAGGACGTGAGCCAGATTCCCGGCGACACCGGCCAGGAGGTAAAAAAGCAGGTAGCGCCCGGCTCCCATCAGATCCTCCACGTTGTCACCGAAGACCCACAGGAAAAGCATGTTGCCGATGATGTGGATCCAGCCACCGTGCAGGAAGACGGGAATGACCAGATCGAGCAGCCCCCCCTCCCCCGGACCCGGGCTGAGGACGCGGGCCGGCACGAGCCCCAGGCGCTCGATGAGATGCTGCCGATCGGCCAGGGGCAGGGAAACCTCGTAGAGGAAGACCAGGACCGTGGCCGCGATGAGGACCAGGTTCATGATGGGAAACCGGCGCGAGGGGATGTTGTCCCGCAGGGGTATCATGCCGGCGCGCTCCGCGCGCGGCGCACCGCCTCGATGCCAGCCGCCAGGGCCTCGGCCAGCCGCGAGGGATCCCGGCCGCCCGCCTGGGCCATGTCGGGCCTCCCCCCGCCACCCCCGCCCGCCACGCGCGCCGCCTCATTCACGATGCGGCCGGCGTGGAGGCCGCGGGCCACCAGGTCGCCGGTCACCATGGCCAGAAAGACCACCTTGCCGTCCTGGCGGGCGGCCAGGAGCACCACCCCCGAGCCCAGTCGCTCCCGGAGGCGGTCGCCCAGCTCGCGCAAGGCCTCCATGCTGGCCACCGGCGCCTCTCCCGCCACGACCCGGACCCCCTCCACCTCCTGGGCAGAGCGCAGGAGGCCTTCGCTCTGGTGGCGCAGCAACTCCCGCTCCAGTTGGGCCAGCCGCCGTTCCCGGGCGCGCAGCTCCTCCACCAGGGACGCCACCCTCTCCGCCACCTCCCGGCGCGGGGACCGCAGGGCCTCGGCCGCCTGGTCCAACTCCTCCTCGGAATCCCAGACGTGGCGCAGGGCGGCGCGGGCGGTCACCGCCTCGAGCCGCCTGACGCCGGCCGCCACGCTCTCCTGGGAGATCACCTTGAAGAGACCCACCTCGGCGGTGTTGGCCACGTGCGTGCCACCGCAGAGCTCGCGGCTGAAATCGCCCATGGTCACCATCCGCACCCGTTCGCCGTATTTTTCCCCGAAGAGTGCCTCGGCGCCAGCCGCCAAGGCCTCCCGCAGGTCGGTCTCCTCCGTCTGCACGGGTATGCCCGCGAGGACGCGGTCGTTCACCAATTCCTCCAGCCGGCGCAGCTCCGCCGGTGTCAGCGGGCGGGAATGGGTGAAGTCGAAACGGAGCCGGTCAGGGGCCACCAGGCTGCCCGCCTGGCGGACGTGGGGCCCCAGGACCACCTTGAGGGCGCGGTGGAGGAGATGGGTGGCACTGTGGTTGCGGGCGGTGGCGCGCCGCCGGTCGTCGTCCACCAGGGCCTCCACCTCCTGACCCACCGCCAGCTCCCCCGCCGTGACCGTACCAAAGTGAACCACGGCGGCGCCCAGACGCCGGGTGTCACGGACCTGGAAAGCGCCGCCCTCCCACCGCAGGACGCCGGCGTCTCCCACCTGGCCGCCGCCCTCTGGGTAGAAGGGCGTGACGTCCAGGACAACACCTCCCTCGCTCCCGGCCCCGAGCCGCAGAACCACGGCCCGGCTCTCCTCGCCGGCGCCCTGGGAGGCAACGCCCCGGGCAGACTCGCCCCCGAGGAGGGCCGTGACCCGGGCCCGGAGCGCCAGGCGATCATACCCGGCGAAATTGCTGGCCGGCAAGGAGGCGGCCGCCTCCCTCTCCCCGGCCAGGACCTCCATCCTTTGCTCCCGGTCGGCCCGCGCCCGCTGTCGCTGGGCCTCCAGGGCCCGCTCAAATCCCTCCCGGTCCACGGCGAGCCCCTCCTCCTCGGCCAGGTCCTGGAGGATGTCCAGGGGCAGGCCATAGGTGTCATAGAGGAGGAAGGCTTCCTCGCCGGCGATCCTGGTGCCGCCCTCGCCGCGCACCCTCTCGGCCACGTAACGGAAAAGGCGTGTGCCTTGCTCGAGGGTGGCGAGAAACCGCTCCTCCTCCCCGCGCACCACCTGCCGCACCACGTCCAGCCCGGCTCGCAGCTCCGGGTACGCCTCCCCCATTACCTCCGCCACCACCGGCGCCAGCGAGTGGAGGAAGGGTTCCTCCAGGCCGAGGACGCGGCCGAAGCGAGCCGCCCGGCGGAGGATGCGGCGGAGGACGAAGCCCCGCCCTTCGTTGCTGGGCACCACGCCGTCCGCTACCAGGAAAACGACAGCCCGCCCGTGGTCCGCGATGACGCGCAAGGGAAAGCCGGCCGGACCGGGTTCGTAGCGGCGGCCCGTCAGTTCCTCAACAAAGCGGAGGTAGGGCGTGAACAGGTCCGTCTCGAAGTTGGAGGCGACTCCCTGCAGGACCGAGGCTATGCGCTCCAGGCCCATGCCTGTGTCTATGCTGGGGCGCGGCAGGGGGACCATGGTCCCGTCGGGGCGCCGCTCGTACTGCATAAAGACCAGGTTCCAAAGCTCGAGCCAACGGTCGCAGCCGCAGGCGTCCAGGGCGCACAGGGGCGCCCCGCAGCGGAACTCCTCCCCCCGGTCCATAACCACCTCGCTGCAGGGTCCGCAGGGGCCCGTGTCGCCCATGCTCCAGAAGTTGTCCTTCTCGCCCAGGCGCACGATGCGCTCGGGCGGCAGGCCCGCCTTGCGCCGCCAAAGGGACGCGGCCTCGTCGTCGTCGCGGTAGACGGTGGCCCACAGCCGGTCGGCGGGAAGGCCCAGGATCCCCACGAGGAATTCCCAGGCGTACTCGATGGCGGCTTCCTTGAAATAGTCGCCAAAGGAGAAGTTGCCCAGCATCTCGAAGAAGGTGTGATGGCGCGCTGTGCGCCCCACGTTGTCCAGGTCGTTGTGCTTGCCCCCCGCCCGCACGCACTTTTGCACCGTGGCCGCCCGCGCGTAGGGAACCCGGCGCTCGCCCGTGAAGACGTCCTTGAACTGCACCATCCCGGCGTTGGTGAAGAGGAGCGTGGGGTCGCCCGCCGGCACCAGGGAGGAGCTGGGCACCACCGTGTGCCCCCGTTCCCGGAAGAAGTCCAGGAACGCCCGCCTGATTTCCCGCCCCGTCAGCCTGAGCAACCCTGTCCCCCTCCCCCCGGCGCAAACCCCGCCTCCGCACCCTCCCGCCGACGGGCCGACGGCAAGGCGGCCGGGTCTTTCCCGATTATACAGCCTGGGCGGGCACCAGCCCGCTCCGCGGCGGTGAACGGTCGGCCCGCTCCTGGGCGGGCCGCAGCCGCCCCACGATGAAAGATTGAAGAACACTTTCCTCCGGAGGAGCGTGGCCATGCGCCTGGCGACCGTCGGTCCCCATTTGGTCGGCTTGCGTCTGGGCAAAACGGTCTTCGGCCCCGACGGCCGGCCCTTGCTCAAGGCCGGGGTCGAACTCACCGCCGGCCTCGTGGCGAGCCTGGTGCGGCGCGGCTTCACCACCGTTTACGTGGAGGACGCCCTCACGGACGACGTGGTCTTCAACGAAGCCGTGGCCGAGGAAACCCGCGCGGCGGCCATGGCCATCGTGACCGACAGCCTGGCCAGGGTCAAGGGGGCCGGCCACCTCGACGGCGTCAATCTGGCCGAACTGCGGGAGGTGGTCCAGAAGATCATCACGGACCTGGCGGAGGGAGGCGATCTCCTGGCCGAGGTCTCCCTCCTGCGCAGCAGGGACGACGCCACCTTCACCCACAGCGTCAATATGGCCATCCTCTGTGTCCTCATGGGCCAGGGCCTGGGCTACAGCCGGGACGACCTACTCAAGCTGGGCCAGGGCGCCTTGCTGCACGACCTCGGCAAGATGGAGGTCCTCCACCTCATCACCAAGCCCGCCATCCTGAGCCCCCAGGAGTTTGAGGAGGTCAAGCGCCACGCCGCCCTCGGCTACGAGCTCCTCCGCAGCCGGACGGGGGCCAGCATCCTGGCGGCCCACGTGGCCTTGCAGCACCACGAGCGCCTGGACGGCTCCGGCTATCCCCGCGGCCTCGCGGGGACACGGATCCACGACTTCGGCCGCCTGGCGGCCGTGGCCGACGTTTTCGATGCCGCCACGGCGCCGCGGCACTACCGCGCCGCTCTCACGCCCCTGGAGGCGGCCGCCCTCCTCCGCTCCCTGGCCGGCACCAAGCTGGATCCCCAGATGGTGCGCACCCTCCTCTCCCGCCTGGCCCTCTACCCCCGGGGCTGCATCCTCGTGCTGAGCGGGGGCCGCGTGGGCGTCGTGGTGGGCCAGCACCCCGAACTGCCGGACCGGCCCCTGGTCCGGGTCATCACGGACGAGGACGGCAACCTGGTACCGCCCCGCGACGTGGACCTGAGCGCCGACAAGGCGCTGCAGGTGGTGGCGGTCCTGACCGACTACCCGGCCAGCGTCTACGAGCAACTGCGGCGATTGCCCGCCGTCGGCCGCGCCCCGGCGCCCTAGGACCCGGGGCGGCGGTCAACCGCCGGGGGTGGCGTCCTTCCGCGCCAGGAGCCGATACAGCCCCTCCTCCCACGCCCGCGCCCGCAGGTCCGCGTCGAACTGCTCCAGGGCTCGTTCCCGCCCGCGCCGGGCCAGGCGGGCGAGGCGGGTCCGGTCGCGGAGGAGACCCGCCGCCGCCTCGGCCAGCAGGACCTGCCCGCTTGCGGTCGCGGGGCCCACCGGAAGGATCAGGCCGGTCTCGCCGGAGATCACCGTCTCGGGTAGGGCGCCAGCCGCCCAGGCCACGGTGGGAGTCCCGGCCGCCTGGCACTCCAGGGCCGCCAGGCACAGGAGTTCATGGCACGTGCACGGATACAGATGCACCTCCGCCGTCAGCTGGAGACGGATCAACTGGCGGCGGGTGACCCGTCCCAGCACGCGGACACCCGGCAGCCGAGCCAGCTCCGCCAGGTCCGCGAGCCCCCGATCGGCGTGACCCCAGAGGCTCATGTCGCCTGTGACCACGAGGGTGGCCCCCGGGACCACGGCCCGGATCCGCCGGAAGACGGGACCCAGGTGGGCCGCTCCGCAAACGGGGACCGAGCAGTAGAGGAGCCTGTCCCGCACCTTGGGCAGCGCCTGCCGATAGGGAACCGTCTCAATGCCGGGCGGCTGGACGCGCACCAGTGAAGCGGGAGCCCCCAGGCGTTCCACCAGGACTCTGGCGTGGTAGGAGCTGAGGGCCCATACCTCGTCGGCGGGGGCGGGGGAGCGGTAGTCACCGGCCCAGGAGATGTCGTCCTCCAGGGAGAGGAGGACGGCGACGGCGGCGTGGAAGCGGGGTGGGCGGGTCACGAAGAGAAAGGCGTCCCAGGAACCGGGCACCTCGTCGCCGCGCGGGGCCGGCGCGAAGGCGACACCGCGCCAGGCGGAGGGCCGGGACACCCCCGTGAACACGGTCACCTCGTGTCCCCGGCGGGCCAGGGCCGCGGCCATGGTGGCCACGGCCTGCTCCGCTCCCCCCACTCCCTCCTCGCAGGTGCGGCCGTTCCAACCGAAGCCGGTGACGAAGTAGAAGGCCAGGCGCACGTCCCCCCGCCCTTCCCTCCCGGTCCCGCCGCCGTCCGCGCGCCGGCGGGGTCTCTGGCATCCCCGGCCCGCCGCCGGCCTCAGGGAAGCTCGACCACACCCTCCCTGCCCACGGCCACGCGCAGGGCCCGCGGGCGGCCTTCGCCGCGCAGGAGGCGGGCCCCCTCCCCCACGATGCTCCGCTGCAACCGTGCCACACCCCGTACGCGGCAACCATCGAGCAGGATGCTTTCCTCCACCTCGCTGTCTTCCACCACGGCCAGCCGGCCCACGGTGGTGTAGGGGCCCACCCACGAGCGGAGGACGGCCGCCCCCGCCCCGATGACGGCGGGACCCGTCACGTGGGAGTCTATGAGTCGCGCACGGCCGGCGATCTCCACCCGTCCCTCCACGGTGCTGCGGGTGAGTTCCCCGGCCGGGTCGCCCGCCTCGAGCCGGTCCAGGCACCAGCGGTGGGCCCGCAGCACCTCGGACGGCAGCCCCAGGTCGCAGAAGAAACCCCGGCAGGCGACGGCGGCCACCCCGAGGCCCTGGGCCACCAGCATCTGCAGGGCGCCCGTCAGCTCCAGTTCCCCCCGCGGCGAGGGGCGGAGGGCGTCAATGGCGGCGAAGATGCGCCGGTCCACCACGGCGGCGCCGGCCAGCACCCCCGCGCCGGGCGCGGCGCGGGCCGGCTTCTCCACCACCCGCCGCACGGGACGGACCGTCGCCGCCTGCTGCCCCCCCTCCATCTCCACCACCCCCAGTCGCTCCGGGCTCTCGCCGGCGGCCACGAGAAGGGTCGCCGCCCGCTCCGAGCCGGCGTGAGCCCGCACCAGGGCGGCCAGGTCACCCGCCCGGTCGCCGGCCCCGTAGCCGAGGAAGAGGTCGCCGCACACCACGAGAAAGGGTTCCTCGCCCACCAGGTCCTTGGCCAACCGCACGGCGTGGGCCGTCCCGAGGGGCAGGGATTGCTCGACGAAGGTGAAGCGCCAGCCTGGCCGCTGGCGGAAGCCCTGCCAGCCGGCCACCGGCCCCTGCCTGCTGGCCACCACCGCCACCGCCTGCCTGATGCCGGCCGCCTCCAGCCGGTCCAGGAGGTGACCCAGGGCCGGTTGCGAACCCAGGGGGACGAGGGGCTTCGGCGTCCCGACGGCGGTCAGGTTGCGCTGCTCGGGCCTGCCGGCGCAAAGGATGACGGCCTTCATGGTTTCACAGGCTCTCGTAGATCTCGGCGTGCCGGGTGGCGACCATCGTCCAGGTGTGACGCCGGGCATACGCTCGGGCGGCATCGCTCAGGCCGGCCCGCAGGCGGGGGTTGGCCGCCAGCGAGAGAAGGGCCCCGGCCAGGGTCTCCCCATCCGTCCCCGGCACCTTGAGGACCTCCTCTCCCAGGTCGGCAAAGGCAAAGACGTCGCTCACCACCACGGGACGGCCCGCCGCGAGTCCGAGGCGCACGGCAGCCGAGGTCTGCCGCGCCGGGATCTCGGAATAAGGAAAGACGATGACGTCGGTGGCGGCCAGTCGCCGGATCAACTCCCCCTCTGCCAGGTAGTCGGTGACAACGCTCACCCACGGCCCCAGACCCTCGGCCGCCACGGCGGCGCAGAAGAGGTCGTGGACCTCCCGCGAGAGGGGATTGTCGGCCACGGGCGCGTAGAGGACGGCCCGCGCCGGTCGCGCCTGGCCCACCAGCCGCACCGCGCGGACCAGGTCCAGGTATTCCTTCTGGGGATAGAAGAATCCGCAGCTCGCCACGGTGAAGGAGTCGTCTGGCAGGAGGAGCCGATCCCGGTTGCGCGGCCTGCCGTCGGAGGCAGTGGTGCTCACCCCCATGGGAACCACCGTCAACCTCTCCGGGGGGTAGCCCAGCTCCAGGGCAGCCCCGCGCATGGGCTCCGACAGGACGATGATCTTCTGGCAGGAGGCGGCGAGGATCGCGTTGTGGGGGTGGGGACCGGCCGAGTGCAGCGTGACGATGACGCGCCGGCCCTTGCGGAGCAAGGCCGCCGTCTCTTCCCGGAGGACGGGCGCCTCCCAGAGGCCGTACTCGCACTGCAGGTGGACCACGTCTACTCCTTGCCACGCCGCCCAGTCGTCCAGGTGGCGGCACGGACCGCCCGCCACCTCCACCCTGGTGCCCGCGGCGCGCAGGGCGCCGGCCAGGTTCCGGGCGTACTCGGCCACGCCGCAGCGGCGACCCCAGGACGGCACCACCATCCCCACGGCCCTGGCCGCCTTGCGGGCCGGGGCGGAGAGGGAAACGGCTGGGGCCGCGCGGTCCCCCGGTCGCCCGTACCAAATGACCGCGCTGTGCTCCGACCTGATCTCACGCCAGACCCGCATTCTCTCCACGGCGGGCGGTCACCTCCGGACAACCCGTTTCAATCTATGAAGCCCACCAGGCCACGGCCACCGCCTCCCAGGACACACGCAACTCGGGTTCCATCGTCAGGCGGCAGGTCACGGAACGCACGGCCACCCGGAGGTTGGTGCCGACCCCGGACCCCATCTCCACCTCGGCAACGAAGGGCAGGCGCTCGGAGCGGACGGCGCCGGCCTCGGGCGCCACGAGGTCGAGCCGCAGGTAACCCGTGAGGGAAACCTTACCCCCGCCCCCGACCACCGCCACCTCCGTCACCGCCGCGCGCCCCCGCACCTGGCTTCCCCGCCAGCACCGGGGGACCGGGACGACCCCCGCCAACCGGAAAAAGCCGATCCGACCAAGACCTCCCCCCGCGACCACGGTGAGCCGGCGCCGCTCCGTGACCCTGCACGCGGCGTCCACCACCACCTGCTGGTGGAAGGTCCGCTCATCGGGGAGGAGGGCGTGGCTCACGTGGCAGACGCCGACCGTTACGGAGGCTTCCTGGCCGGGTCCGGCACCCGGGACGTCGAGGAGCAGGCTTATGGGAAAGGCCTCCGTCTGGTAGCGGTGAACCCGATGGCGGTCAACGTAGAAAATCTGCTGCCGGAGCACGCCTCGCACCAGCACCTGATCTGGGATGACCTCCCAGGCAAGCTCTTCCACGCGGCTGGCCACGGCGGTGACGGCCATGGCCCGGGTCACCAACATGCCCCTCTTCTCCAGGAGCGAGCGGGTCGAGCCGCGGCCCACCAACCGCTCCACATCCACCGTCCGCGTCGCCGCGCCCTCCCCGCCCGGCGCCATCCGGCCCACGGCCACGTCCACCACCGTCTCCCGATAGAGCCGCACCTCGGCCGCCACGGTGGCCAGGAGCCGCAGGAGGCAGCCGTCCTCGCCCAGGGAAGCCTCCACCCGCACGGCCACCTCTTCCGCCGCGGCCACCAGTTCCTCGCCGGCGGGCGCGCCCCGCAGGGCAAGGGAGAAGGGTTCCTCCCCCTTGGCGAAACGCTCTTCCCCTCCTTGGTCGGAGTAGAGGACCTCCCACTGCCAGAACCCGTCCAGGATCACTTCTCCCTGGCGAACCTCAACGCCGCACTCCACCACCCGGCCAGCGACGGGACCGAGCCGCACGGCGAGCGCCGGCAGCCGCTGCTCCGCCCGGAAGAGCCCCTTCCCCTCCACCCGCCCGGCCACCTCCTGGACCCGTATCCTCTCCCGCGGCGCCCCCTCCTCGGGACCGCCGACGGGGACCAGGATGTCGGCAGCCCGCAGGGCCTGGGCCCTAACCTTGGCCACGATCCGCAACCGAATCCGGCCGCCCTCGTCCAAGAGCTCGGCCTCGGGCGGCGTAACGGACAGGGCAACCCGCGCCCGGGTGGCGTCTCCCGCCGGCAGGGCCACCAACTGCTCCACCCGCACCGGCACCTGGTGATACCGGATCACGCCGTCCTCGCCCGCGCAGTACGCCCGCACCAACACCTCCCCCCGCGCCAGGACACCCCCCGCCAGCACCTGTCCCGCCGCGGTCTCCACGCTGCCGTGCACGGCTATGACCTGTCTGGCCCGGTGGTCCAGGGGCTCCTCCACCGTCTCCAGGACCTCGGCCTCGCCCTCGCCGGCGATCTCCTCCACGCGCAGGGACCGCGTGCCGCCGGCGGGGCCGTCGGCGGGTGGCGGACCGAGGCGGAGGCGCAGCTCCCCGCCCAGGGTGAGGGAGCGCGCGGGGGGGCGGCCGAGCTGAGCCGCCAGCACCGCCACCTCGCCCTCCACCCACCAGGAAGACGCTTCGGCCTCATCCGGGGGCGCAAGCCAGGAACCCATGAGGGCCACCTCCTCCTCCCGACGCGCGATGCCGCCGGCCGGGTCGGCGTAGAACACCTGGAGCGCCAGCCTCCCCTCCACCGTCACCCCTGCTCCTTCCTTCCAGGCCACCACCTCCCGCGGCGCCGCCAGCACCGAGAGAATCCGCCGGGCGGACGGGCGGAGGCGGGCCAGGGTGTGGCTCCAGGGGAGGACCAGTTCCGTCACCGTCCCCTTCCCCCCGCCGCGGCGCCGGGCCCCGCCGCCCCTGCCAGGGAGCGGTAGAGGGAAACCAGGCTGGCCGCGGCCCTTTCCCAGGTGAAGGAGAGCACCCGTCGGCGGAGGGAGGCGGGCGCCGCCGCCCGGACCGCCCTGAGACACGACCGGCGGATGGATTCGGGCTCGGCGGGATCACAGGGGAACACACCCGCCTCCCGCCCCACGTACTCAAGGGCGGTACCCCGTTCCGTGATCACGACGGGCCGGCCGTGAAGGGCGGCCTCCAAGGTGCTTAGGCCGGGCAACTCGCACCAACTCGGCAGAACGTGGGCTCCGGCCAGACCGTACAGGCCCCTCAGGACGGGAGCCGCCACGGGGCCGAGGAAGAAGGCGGCGCGGCCGCCCTCCCGCCGGCAGCGGGCCAGGTAGGCGCCGTCGTGCACCGGACCCGCCGCCACCACGCGCAGGTCGGTGCCGCGGAGAGCGCGGATCAGGCCGAGCTGGTTCTTGTGGGGGGAGATGCGGCCCACCGTCAGGACGAAGGGGCAATCCGGCGGCAGCCCCGCGTCCGCCAGCAGGGCTCGGGAGGCCCGCTCCTCTCCGTTCCCGTCATCGCGGACGTCCCGCTCGCCCCCGGTTTTTTCCCCTTCCCTTTCGTCGCCGGGTCGCACGTCACGCGGCCGTAGGGCCTGCCGGGGAACGCCCACGGGCACCACCCGCACCGGCAGGGGGCCGAAGTCCTCCTCCAGGAGCCACCGTTCCCGGAGCCCGCTTACCAGTACGGCGGCCGCCCGCGCCAGGACCCGGCGCCGCAGCCGCTGCTCCCCCTCCCACCGGCCAAGCCAGGCCGGCGACACCTCCGCCCCGTCGCCGGCCAGCCGGGCCACGTTCCAGTAAAGGGGCGTCACGACCAGAGGCGGCCCGCACCCGGCCACGGCCTCGGCTTGGAGAAAGGCGTGGTCGGCCCGCAGGAGGTTGAAGAGATGGACCACGTCCCACCCGGCGGCGGCGGGGCGGGACGCCAATTCGAGGCCGGTCTCCACTCCCAGAGCGGCCAGGGCGACCCGGGTCTCGGTCAGGTGGACCGTGTCGCCGGCCGGAAAGGCGAGCGCGTCCTGGCGGGCCAGGAAGAGAACGCGCAAAGGCCGCCGCCCGTCGTCCACCGCCCTCGCCTCCCGGCCGCCCGGCGGGCGCCGCGCCGCCGGTAGGATCCGGAGCGCGCCCCGCGGGATCGAAAAGCAACTCGGCTTCCCCCCGAAACGGGTACGGGCGCGGGCGGCCGGATATGACGGGCGAAAAGGCCGACGGCCGGCCGGGGACCAAAACCCGCGCCTGGCGGCGACGGAGCGGGAGCGGCCCCGGCCGGGCCGCGACGGCAAAGGCTCTTCTCAAGGGTCTGCCACGCGCAACTGCTCGGTCTCGGTCACCACCACGTCCACGCGCAGAATGGCTTTCTGGATCAGCACCCCCGTGTCCGGGTCGAACTCCCACACCAGGTTCTCTATCTCCGAGTGGTCCTGCTGGTTCATCCCTTCCCTGGCCGGGCGGAGCGGGTCGAGGGGGACGATCTCCACCATCTCGCTGAAGTCTATGTCCTCCACCTCGTGATGCACGAGCCCGTCCGTCCCCACGAAGAAGACCTGCTTGTGCAGGACCCCCTGGACGATGGCCTTGCCGTCCTTGACCACCGAGGTCACGTCGCGCAGGGCGGGGACGATATCCACGATTTTGACCGCCGGCAGGGTCTTGGTTTCCTCGATGAACTTTTGCCTGGTGCCCCGGCCGATGACCCGCTCCGCCTTGATGAGGGGGCCGTACACGTCCAGGGCCACGGCCAGCTCCTCGGTGCGGGTCACCTTGACCCGCAGCTTCAAGATGGCCTTCTGGACGAGCCGCCCCGTCTCGGGGTCGAACTCCCAGACCAGGTTCTCGACGCTCGACTCGTCCTGCTCGTTCATGCCCTCCTCGGCCTCGGGGACCTCGATGAGGTCGCTCCACGGCACGTCCTCCGCCACGTGGTGAACCACGTTGTCCGTGCCCACGTAGAAGATCTGCTTGTGGAGGATACCCTGGAGGATCACCTTCCCGTTCTTGACGTGGGAACGCACGGCGGTCAGGCTGGGCACGATGTCCACGATCTTGATGGCCTCGATGATCTTCTCCTCGCGGACGAACTTCTGCTTCTCCCCCTGTCCCACCACCACCTCCGCCTTGATGACGGGGCCGAGGGGGTCCCGGGCCACGTCCAGTTGCTCCGTCTCCGTCACCTTGACGTCAATGCCGATGATAATCTTCTGGATGAGGGTCCCCGTGGTGGGGTCGAACTCCCACACCAGGTTCTCCACCACGGGATGGGTTTGCTCGTTCATGCCCGTCGTGACGGGCCGGGACGGGTCTATGGGTTCCACCTCGATGAGCTCGCTCCACTCCAGGTCCTCCGCCTCGTGGTGCTCGAGGCCGTCCGGCCCCACGAAGAAGATCTGCTTGTGGACGGTCCCCTGCACGATGACCTTGCCCTCTTTGACTATGGACTTGACATCCGTGATGGTCGGCACGATCTCCACGATCTTGACGGCGTTGATGGTCTTGGTCTCCTCGATGAACTTCTGCTTGCTCCCCTCGCCGATGACGCGCTCGACCTTCACCTTCACCTTCTGGTCCGCGTCGACCAGGAACCCGACTTCCATGATCCCTCTCCTCCTTTCCGGTCGCGGGCTCGCCAGGCGCTACAACATATCCTCCGCCCCGCCGCCGTGACACCCCCCCTCCGGACCCCGCCGCCGCGGGAGACGGCTGCCCTCACGGGTCGAAAACCACGTCCACCACCACCGCCACCAGCTGGGGTTGAGGCACGGTGTCCGTCAGGACGTCCAGGAGCACCGTCTCCTTGGTGACGCTCTTGAGGCCGGGGCCGGTCACGTCGGTGACCGCCTCCATGACCTGCCCGTTCAAAAGAAAGCGTACCTTCGTCGTGACGATGCCGGGACCGATGACGTCGCTGATGATGGTGATGACCCGGCCGGTGGGGGCCACGCCCTCGACGATGAGCACGATCTTCTGCTTGAGCACCCCCCGCGCCGCGTCCAGCTCGGGCAGTACGAACTCCACCCGGGCGGTGACGACGACAGGCGTGGCTGGCGTCACACCCGGCATCACCAGCACGTGGCTCCACGGCACGTCCTCGCTGACGAGCCGCACCACGTTGGCCCGGTCCACGAAGGCCACCTCCTTGTGAACCACCCCCTGCACCAGCACCTTGCCCTCCAGGACCTGGCTCCGGATCCCCGTGACGGTGGCGTCCACGCGCTTGATCTTGACGGCCGGCAGCTCCTTGACCTCGACCACCAGCACCTGCTCCCGCACCACCTGGGGCAGGGGCACCACGATGGGGATCACGACCTCGAACTGCTTGAGGAACTCCACCAGCAACTGCTCGGTGGCGGAGGCCACCACCAGGTCGGTGCCGCCCGGTCCCGCTCCGGGGGCCACCACCACCACCCGAACCAGAACGACGATCTTGTTGAGGATCCCCGTGGGACGGGGGACCGTGACGATGAACTCCACGTCGGCGCTCACGTCCACCCGCTGGAGCCCCGCCTCCACCAGGTCCGGGTCGGCTCCGGGCACCTCCACCTGCCCGCTGAAGGGAATCCGGAAAGGCCTCTCCCGCACGACGCCGTCCCGGCCCACGAAGAAGACCTGCTCCGCCACCACCCCCTGCACGATGACCTTGTCGGTGAGGACGGTGCCCCGCACGTCCTCCGTCCGGGCCACTATCTCCTTGATCTTGACCAGGGGCACCTGATCCTGCAGGGCGCGCAGGGAACCCCGCGGGCTCCGCAGTTCGTGTCCGCTCGCCCGCACGGGGCGGCTGGAACCGGTGACGAGACGCCGCCCCGGCCTGGCTTCCTCGATCCAGCCGTTGACCCCGCCCAGCTCGGACGCCGTGAAGCGCCGTGCCGCCGACCCCTGTGCCACCGCTTATCACCCCCTTTCCGCTCCCCCGGGGGGCCGCCCGCCCGCGCGGCCGGTAGCGCGGCGTCCCCGGCACCCGCCGCGACGACCGGAGAGCGCCGTGGCCGGTCCCCGGGCGCGACCCCTCAGGACGCCTCCGCCCGCACCCCCGCCGCGACGCGCTCTCGCCAGTAGTCCAGGAGGTCCGCCAGGGTCTGCTCGAAGGGGACGCGGGGCTCCCACCCGGTCTTTTCCCGCAGGCGCCCGGCGTCCCCCAAAAGGAGCGGCACGTCCGCCGGGCGCAACCGCCCGGGGTCCACGGCCACATCGAAATCCACCGCCGCGAGGCGGCGCAGGATGTCCACCACCTCGGCCACCGACCAGGCCCTGCCCGAGGCCACGTTGTAGACCTCCCCCGGCTCCCCGTGCTCGAGGGCCAGCCAGTAGGCCCGCACCACGTCCCGCACGTCGGTGAAATCCCGCCGCGCCGAGAGGTTGCCGACCCGGAGGACGGGCGGCCGCAGCCCGGCTTCCATCTCGGCCACCTGGCGCGCCAGGCTGGAGGTCATGAAGACCTCGCCCCGCCGCGGGCCGGTGTGGTTGAAGGCCCGTGTCCGCACCACGTGCAGGCCGTAGCTGCGCGCGTACTGGTAGGCGAGGAGGTCTTGGGCCACCTTGCTCACGGCATAGGGAGAGAGGGGGCGGAAGGGCTGGTCCTCGGTGATGGGCACCTCGTGGGGGTGGACGAGGCCGTACTCCTCCGAGGAGCACGCCACCTGCACCCGGCAGGCCAGGCCGAGAGCGCGGATTCCCTCGAAGAGGTGAATCTGCCCCGCCACATTGGTGACCAGGGTCTCCTCGGGCATCTGCCAGGAGGTGGGCACAAAGCTTTGGGCCGCCAGGTGGAAGATCCGATCGGGACCCACGGCGGCCAGCACGGCGTCCACGGCCACCCGGTCGCGCAGGTCGCATTCCATGAGGCGCACTCTGCCCTCCAGGTGGGCGATATTGTCGCGGCGGCTGCGCCACCGGAGGGTGCCGAAGACCTCCACCTCGGGATGGTGGGTCAGGAGATAGTCGGCCAGATGGCTGCCGGCGAAGCCGGTGATACCGGTGACCAGGACCCGCATCCGGTTTACACCTCGGGGGACTTATGTTTACCTGCTGGGGCAGGATATGCCGGGGCGGGATGGTCCGACACCGCGGCCGCCGGCCGGGCCGGAGGGAGAGGGCTTTGCCCTCAAGGGCCGCCCCGCGGCTCGCGGCGGGGGAGATCCGCTCGGCCCGCGACCCCGCCTCTTCCCGGCGGCGTCTCCGCCGGACCACGCCGGCCGGCCTCCTCCACGGCCAGGGCAAGGAGCCAGCGTCCCAGCACCCGCAGGCAGGCGGCCACGGGGACCGCCAGGATGAAACCGGTCAGGCCTAAATAACCGCCGCCCACGAGGAGAGCCAGGATCACGGCCAGCGGATGCAGACCCACCCTCCGTCCCACCAGCACCGGCACCAGCACGGTTGACTCCAAGGTCTGGACGGCCGTGTAGAGGAGGACGGCCTTGACAGCCAGGGGCCAGCCATGGGCCGCCGCCAGGAGGACACCGGGGGCGGCCCCCAGGAGGGGGCCGAAGTAGGGCATCAGGTCGGTCACGGCCGCCAGCAGCCCCAGGAGAAGGGCGTAGGGGAGGCCGAGGAGGTGGAGACCAAGCGCCACCAGGCCCCCGACGGCCCCCGCCACCAGGAGCTGCCCCCGCACGAAGCCGGCCAAGACCCGGTCCCACTCGGCCAGGAGGCGCCACCAGCGGCGGCGCGCGGCGCCCCGCGCCACGCGGTCGGCCGCCACCCTCCAGCGGGGCAATTCGGCCAGCAGATAAAAGGCGATGACAGGGGCCAGGATCAGGGTCCAGAGGTGGGCGACCAGGCCGGCCGCCCCCCGCACCGTCCCCGCCACCGCCCCTTCCAGGCGGTGTTGCCAGCGCTGCAGCTCGGCCACCACGGCGTCGCCGATGGCGGCCGGAAGTGAGCCGCTCCTGAGCTGTTCCCTCCAGAGGCCGAGGAGGCGCTCGGCCCGGGCGAACTGAGCGGGCAGGGAAGCCGAGATCTGCTCCATCTCCCGCGCGAATTCGGGCACGGCCACCAGCACGAAACCCGTCGTCAGGGCGGCTGCCAGGGCGTAAACGGCAAGGATGGCCGGCCGGCGCCGCAGCCCCTTGGCTTGGAGCCGGTCCACGGCGGGAGCCAGGAGATAGGCCAGGAAGAGGCCGAGGAGAAAGGGAGGCAGCGCGCGCCGCAGGAGGTACAGGATTAGAACCGCCCCCGCCAGGGCGGCCGCTCCCGCCAGCCAAGCACGCCGGCTGTCTCGCAGCCGGGAGGCGTCGCCCCCCTCAGGTCCCCGTCCTGGTTCCAAAGGCGGCCAGGGAACCGGGTGAGGCGGCCACCGAGGGCGCGGGCGGATCCTCCGGGGCGGCGGCCGGCACCAGGGCGCCCTCCACATCCACCTCGAAAACCTGCCAGGTCTCACCCCGGCGGGCGAACTCGGCAAAGCAGTTCCAGCAGTAATACTGCCGCGCCCCTATCCGTCCCACCAGTCTGGAACCGCATCGCGGACAGCGCATGCCCCAACCTCCCGTATCAGGTCCGGACCACGGCATCCGGCCCGAAGACCATGCCCGGCGCCACGGGCAGAAACCGGCGGCCGGCCCGGAGGTCTTCCAGGAGCCCGCCGCTCACCTCGTACCCCGTCACCCTGCCCGTGACCGGGTCAAAGTCCAGGTCCTCGATGGTGCCCAGGTCCTCGCCGCCGGCACCCAGCAGGCGGAGGCCCATGACACCTCGGTGCCGTTGGAGGAGGACCCGGAGCCGGCCCTTGCGACGGGTGAGGAGCGGCGCGGCCCCCGCCTCCACCAGCACCGCCCCCCGCCCGACGGCACGCACCTCCTCGAAAGGGAAGACGGCGGCCTCGCCCCCGCCTCCCTCCAGGAGGAAGGCCATGACCCGGCCCGCGGGGTGGGTGACCAGCACGTCCTCCACCCGCCCGAGCCGCTCACCGGTCTCCGCCACCACCACGTCCAACCCGATGACGTCGCGCCGCCTCAAGGGACAAACCTCGGTTATAAGCTGGGCCGCCGCCGTGCAACCTATGCGCTCTCCGTCCGGCGTGCTAGCCGGAAAGGACGTTTTACCTCCGCCCCGCCTATGGAAAGATGGACGCCGGAAGCGGTCATGGCCCTGATCGTCTGGACGGATGTGTTTCTCACCAACGTGCGGGAGCTGGACGAGGAGCACCGCAGGCTCGTCGAGCTGGTCAATCTCCTGCACCTGGCGGTGCGCCAGAACAGCGGACGAGAGGCCGTCGCGGAGGTGGCGGGGCTGATCGAGTACACCCGGAACCATTTCGCCCACGAGGAACACCTCCTGGCCGCCCACGGCTATCCCGATCTGGCGCGCCACCGAGGGGAGCACGAGCGCCTGACGAGACAGGTCCTTGACTTTCAGCCCCGCCTGGAGGGCGAATCGTCGGGCCGGGCCACCATGGAACTGCTTGTCTTCCTCCATGGCTGGCTCCTCCACCATATCCTGGCAGAAGACAAGAGATACGGCCCCTTTTTGAACGAACACGGCGTTTACTAAAAGTCCGTTTCCTCCCCCCGCGCGGCGGCTCCGTCCCTGACACCCGCCGGTTCCCCCTGAACCGGGAAGGCCGCCTCGATGGTGCCGCCGCCCGCCACCAGGTCACCCACGTAGAACACCGCCGCCTGACCAGGGGTCACGGCCCACTGGGGCTCGTCGAAGAAAACCCGGACGGTGCCAGCCGGTCCCCGCCGCACCGTGGCCGGGGCCGCCGGCGACCGATAGCGCACCTGCACGTCGGCGCGGGCGCCCGCGGGACCCTCCAGTTCAGGCCCCTCCCACGCGATGAGGTTCACGTCGCCGACCACGGCCGCGCGGCTCCACGCCTCGCGGGCCGGTCCCACCACCAGGGCGTTGCGCCGCGGGTCCAGCGCCTGGACGTAAAGGGGCTCCCGGCCCCCCAGGCCCAGGCCGCGCCGCTGGCCCACGGTGTAATAAGCCAAGCCCCGGTGGGTGCCGAGGACGCGCCCCTGCCGGTCCACGATGGGACCCGGCCGGACGGCGCCGCCCGCACGGGACGCCACTAGGTTACCGTAATGTTCCTCCACGAAGCAGATCTCCTGGCTTTCGGGCTTGGCCGCCACCGGCAGGCCGTACCGGCGGGCCAGGGACCGCACCTCGTCCTTGGTGCGGTCGCCCAAGGGCAGGAGGAGGCGGCGCATCTGCTCCTGGGTGAGGCCGTAGAGGACGTAACTCTGGTCCTTGCGCCGGTCCCTCCCCCGCGCCAGGAGGTAACGCCCCCTTGCCTCATCTCGCCGGACGCGCGCGTAATGCCCCGTGGCCAGGAAGTCGGCCTCCATGGCCGCCGCCCTCTCCAAGAGGACGGTGAACTTGATCCAGCGGTTGCAGGCAATGCAGGGGTTGGGCGTCCGGCCGGCGGCGTACTCGGCCACGAAATGGCGCACCACCGCCTCGTCGAAGGCTTCCCGCAGGTTCAGGACGTAATGGGGTATCCCCAGGTGCTCCGCCACGCGCCTGGCATCGCCCACAGCCTCCAGGGAGCAGCAGCCGCCCCGCCGGGCCTCCTCGAGCGTGTCCAACTCCGGCCAGAGCTGCATGGTGACACCGATTACCTGGTAGCCCTCCTCCAGGAGGAGGGCGGCGGCCACGGAACTGTCCACGCCCCCGCTCATGGCGGCCACCACCCGACCCCGGGGCAAGGGTCTCACCCCGTGCCGCCGACGGAGAGCCGCGGGGAACCCGCGAGGCGGCGGATCCTTTCCACGATGGGGGGCAGCACCTCCAGCACGTAGTCCACGTCCTTCTCCCCGTTGTCCCGTCCCAGGGAGAAGCGCAGGGCGCCCCGCGCCTCGTCGGCCGTGCGACCCAGAGCCAGGATCACGTGCGAGGGCTCCTGGCTGCCGGCGGCGCAAGCCGAGCCGCTGGAGGCGGCGACCCCCTTCAGGTCCAGGTTTATGAGGGCCGCCTCGGCGTCCACGCCCAAGAGGGACACGTTGACGTTGCCGGGCAGGCGGTGGACACCTTCGGGTCCGTTCAGGAGGAGGCCGGAAATCCTCTCCCTCAGGCCGGCCAAGAGCCGATCCCGCAGCCGGGAAAGTCGGGCGGCCCTGTCGGCCAGCTCCCGCCGGGCCAGGTCGGCGGCGGCGCCCATGCCCACGATGCCAGGAACGTTCTCCGTACCCGGCCGCCGGCGGCGTTCCTGGCTTCCCCCGAAGAGGAGGGGGTCGAGCCGCAGGCCCCGGCGCACGCAAAGGGCGCCCACCCCCTTGGGCCCGTAAAACTTGTGGGCCGAGAGGGAGAGCAGGTCCACACCCAGGGCGCGCATGTCCACCGGGATCTGCCCCGCGGCCTGCACAGCGTCGGTGTGAAAGACGACGCCCCGCCGGCGCGCCAGCTCCGCCAGCTCGGCCACGGGCTGAATGGCCCCCATCTCGTTGTTGGCCAACATCACGCTCGCCAGTACCGTGCCCGGCTCCAGGCAGCGTTCGAACTCCTCCGGTCGCACGCGGCCGCTCTCGTCCACGGGCACCACGGTGACCCTGAATCCCTCGTGGCGCTCCAAGTGGCGGCAGGCGTCCAGGACGGCGTGGTGCTCCACCGCCGACACCACCACATGGTCGCCGCGACCGGCCTGCCGTAGATAGCGGGCGGCGCCCAGCACGGCCAGGTTGTCGGCCTCGGTGCCCCCCGAGGTGAAGACCACCTCGGCGGGCTCGCAGCCGACCAGCGCCGCCACGGCGTCGCGGGCCCGCTCCACCCGCTCCCTGGCCTCCCGGCCAAAGGCGTGCTGGCTGGAGGGATTCCCCCAGCCCGCCGTCATGACCTCGGCCACGGCCGCCGCCACCTCCGGATGCACCGGGGTGGTGGCGGCGTGATCCAGGTACACCCGCCGCAAACCGGCACCTCCCCCCTCCCGCCCGGTTCGCTGGCCTTCAGCCGCCCTCCCCTCCCTCCGCGGCCGGGAGGGAGCCGGTCGGCCTCCACCCGCGTGGCCGGGCCCGTATCAGATGTAAAACATGACCCCCTGGCGTCCTCTCGCCTCGCGGGCCTCGCGGACTATGTCGGCCAGGGTGATGCCGTCGGCCACCTCCTCCACGGTCCGGTGCAGCCGCTGCCACACCTCCCTGACCAAGCAGTGCAGAGGATTGGTGCAATGGGCCAAAGAGGCCGGATCGGCGTCGGTGGCGCACTCCAGGGGCGCCAGGGAACCCTCCAGGGCGCGCAGCACATCCCCCACCGTGATCTCGCCCGCGTCACGCGCCAACAGGTAGCCGCCCTGCGCGCCGCGCACGCTGCGGACGAGGCCGGCCCGCCGCAGCGGGGCGAAGAGCTGCTCCAGGTAGTGTTCCGAGAGGCCCTGGCGTTCCGCAACGGTCTTGAGGGGCACGGCGCCCTCGCCCGCGTGCAACGCCAGCTCGGCTATGGCCATGAGCCCGTAATGGCCCTTGCTCGTAACCCGCACGGCCTTCGCCTCCACCCGCTTCCCGGCCGGCAACCTTGCGCCGCGCCCGCCACGCCCACGCCGGCCGCCGGCGGTGAACCGCTGAGAAGATGATCTCCCGGCAAAATCCGAGTTATTTACTAAGAATTAAGCCTATCGCGGCCGTCCCTTTGCGTCAATGTCCCGGCAGCGCGGAGCCTCCTCAGTCGTAGATCCGGAGCAGGCGCCAGGCACCGGCCGGCGTGCGGTCCAGTTCGATCAGAATCCCTCCCCCCAGCAGCAGGCGGAAGACGGTGGTTTCCCCCTCTCCCTCCCACCAGGCCCCCGTCTCCCGCCACACGTCGAGGATGTCCGTCACGCGGTGCCAGCGCAGGCGGTCTCCGGCCGTCAAGGCCACGGCGGAGGGGTGACCGCCGGCACCGGCGCGGACCGGCACCGCCCTGCCCGCCGCACGGCCTGCCGCCCTGCCCGCCGCCGGAACGGCACCCGTCTCTTCCCCGCGCGCGCCCGCGGAAGGGGGCGGCCTCATGACGACAGCGACCTCCGCCAGCGCTTGGGATCCCAATGCTCGAGCCGGCTCTCTCTCACGGGCGACGACCAATCCGCAAACCGGCCCCCACGGCTGCCCAAGGCGGCCAGAGCCCGGGCCAGTCGCTCCTCTCGCCCTCGGACCCCCGGCGCCCCCCCGTCTCCCTCCAGGCTTAACTGCCGGGGGCAAGCCGCCGTCAACCCACGGGCCCGCACGACAAAGATCCCCCTGAGAGGTGCCGGGGGGAAGGACAGGCCCGCCTCGTCCCGCCCTTCCCCGGCTCTCCCGGCCGCCTCCCGCCCCAGCCGCTCCGCCAGCGCGGCCAGCGTAATCCTCATCCTCCCCTCCTCCCGCACGGGAAGGGGGAGGACCTTGACGACGCGGCGCAGGCCCAATTCCCCTTTCCACTCCAGGTGAAACTCGCCGGCGGCCCACCCCGCCGCCCGCAGCCGCTCCGCCAGAACACAGGCCGCCTCCCGCCAGAGGAGAGGGCCGGCCGTCGTTTCCTCCCCGCTCCGCCAGACGATCTCGGGGGGAGGCCAGCGAGGCGATACGGGGGGACCGGCCTCGCCTCGGCAGAGGGCCACCATCCTGGCCGCCGCGCCGGACCCCACCACCTGCACCAACGAGGACCGGGGCAGGGAGAGAAGCTCCCCGCACGTCCTCACGCCGAGCCGCGCCAGCGCCGCCACCTCTTCCTCCGCCAGAAACGGTGAGCCGCCGGAACCGTCGCGGCCCCGCGCCGAGCCCCCCGGCCCCCCAGGGGCGACAAGGAGAGCGAGAGGACAAGGGGCGAGAAAGGACGCCCCCGCCGAACCGGGCACGGCGACAAGACAGAGAGGAAGGCCGCCGTTCCTTGCCGGCCGGCGCAGGAACGGCGGTGACAAAGGGCCGCGGCATCCCCCCGCCGCCAGCCGGCGGGCCAGGCGCACTGCCGCAACCGCCACCCCCCGGCCCGCCCCCGCCCCGGCCAGGAGCGCCCCGCTCCCCCCCAGGGTCTCCGCCAGACGAGAGAGAGCCTCCGTCGGCTCGGCTCGCTCTCCCAGGTCGAGGAGCACCATCCGCTCCCCCAACGGCTCGACGAGGGGTGTCAGGCGGGCGCAGGCGTCGCGGAAAAACTCGACCAGCGGCAGAACGCCGCAGGGGTCATGGCGGAAGAAAGCCACCTCCCTGCCGTGGCAGATACGCCGGGCCGCCGCGGCCGGCATCCCGGGACGGACGCCCATCCGACGGGCGATCCCGTCCGCCTCCAGCACCAGGCCGTCTCCCTCCACCACCGAGCCGGCTGCGGCAGCCGGAAAGTGCCGCCTGGCCCACGTGCAATAAAGACCCTCCCAAAGGATGAGAACCTCCACGACGCCTCCACCCTGCCGGGCGCCGGCTGACACCCGGCGCCCGACCTTTTACCGCATTATAAACATTTGTTCGCTGACAAACAAGGGGACGATCTCCGTGACCATGCCGGCCCACGCTCCGCATGAGCGGTGCCGAGTCGCGCCATCGGCGGGGAACGTGCTTCCTTCCGGTGCCGGTTGCAGGTCCAACAGGGCTGTTGCTATGATTTCAGCGCGCTTCTCTCGGAGCGCAAAGCGGGCGCCGGAGTGGCGGAACGGCAGACGCGCGCGACTCAAAATCGCGCGGGGCGCGCCCCCGTGTGGGTTCGAATCCCACCTCCGGCACCAAGGGAAACCCAAGATCGGGGCAACAACGGCCGCCATCCCGCAGGCGGCCGCGCAAAGGGCTGGCCCTGCTCCAACGCGGTCAATGCACCAGCTCGGCCCGCGCCTCCAAGACGGCATCCCTGGCCCGGAGGATGGCGCCCACCAGTTCGCCCAGCCGGCCCCACCCACCCAAGGTCACGCTCGCGGCACGGCCGTCGGCGTCCTCGTAATGGATGGTGACAAAGCCCGGCTCCTGGTGGACGCAGCCGCACTCCGGCAGCGCCTCGCTCACCCAGAGGATGCGATCGAGAGGGATGCACACCACGTGTCCGTGGGGCCACACCAGGTACAGTTCCCGTTCACCCACCTCCACGGCGAGAGGGTGATGCCGTCGGCCCAGTTCCCCCTCGTGCAGGAAGAGATCCTGCCATCGCACGGCCCGTCCCCCCTTTCCCTGATACCGATTGTAGATGCGCTGGCCGTAAAGGTTGATCCCACGGAGGAGCTAATCGGCCGCTGCCGAAGGACCATTTTCGGCCTCGTCGGCGAAGCCGAGGAAGCGGCCCTGCAGGGTCCACGTCTTGGCCGCCACGATCTCCACGCGGACGAAGCGCCCTTCCGCCCCCTCCACCCGGGGGAAGAGCACCAGTTTGTTGGTGGCGGTGCGGCCGGCGAACACGGCCGGGTCCTTTTCGCTGGGCCCCTCCACCAGGACCTCCACCTCCCGGCCCACCAGCGCCTCGTTGCGGTGCCGACTTATGCCGTATTGGAGATCCATCAGCACCTGCAGGCGCCGCTTCTTTTCCTGCGGCGGGACGGGATCCTCCCAGCGGGCGGCGGGCGTGCCCCGTCGGGGCGAGTACACAAACATGAAGGCGTTGTCGAATTCGGCCCGCCGCACCAGGTCCAGGGTGTCGGCGAAATCCTCCTCCGTTTCCCCGGGGAAGCCCACGATTATATCGGTGGTCACGCTGGCGTCGGGGAGCCGGCGGCGGATGTAGGCGAGGAGCTCCAGGTACTCGTCGCGGGTGTAGCGCCGGTTCATGCGCCGGAGGATCCGGTTGGAGCCGGCCTGGACCGGGAGGTGGACATGGCGGCACACCTTGGGCAGCTCCGCCATGGCGTCCACCAGGTCCAGCGGGAAATCCCGCGGGTGGGAGGTCAAGAAGCGCAACCAGCGCAGGCCGGGTGTCCGGCTGGCGGCGCGGAGAAGATCGGCGAAGGCACCCGGTTGTCCCAGGTCTTTCCCGTAGGAGGTGACATTTTGCCCGAGGAAGGTCACCTCCCGGTATCCCTGCTCGGCGAGGGCGCGGACCTCGGCCAGGACGTCCTCGGGCCGGCGCGAACGCTCGCGGCCCCTGGTGAAGGGCACGATGCAGTAGGTGCAGTGCTTGTCGCAGCCGTAGATGACGGTGACCCACGCGCGCACCCGGTCGGCCCGCCGGACCGGCAGGTGCTCCACCACCGGCCCGGCGCTTTGCCAGACATCCACCACCATGCCGTCCTCCTGGAGGGCTCTCGCCACCAGCTCCGGCAACCGGTGCAGGTTGTGGGTGCCGAAAATCAGGTCCACGTGGGGGTGGCGGCGCCTGATCTCCTCCACCCGCTCCTCCTCCTGGGCCATGCACCCGCACACACCCAGGACAAGACCCGGCCGCCGCTCCTTGAGGGGCTTGAGGCGGGCTAGCTCGCCCATGACCTTGCTGGCGGCCGTCTCACGGACGGTGCAGGTGTTGAGGAGCACCAGGTCGGCCTCCTCCGGCGAGTCGGCCGGCAGAAAACCCATCTCCTCCAGTTGCCCCGCCAGGATCTCGCTATCATGCAGGTTCATCTGGCAGCCGTAGGTGGCAATGTGATACCGCAACCGGGATCACCGTCGCGCTTTGATCGGCCACGGCGCGCAGCAGGGCACACCCCGCGGGCCAGACTAAAGGGTAAGCCATGGCGCCGCCGAGAGCAAAGGAGCATAACTGGCGCGGCCGGCGCAAACTAGGGTTGTGAAAACGATGGGCAGGGTGATCGTGCTCCTCAGGTGCGACCTCTGCGGTCGCCTCGTCCAGAAAAAGAAGCTCCGGCGCGTCTCGGCCGTGGAGCTACCCCTCTGTGACCGCTGTTACCTGCGCGTCCACAGGGGGAACATGGGCCGACCGTTGCCGAGAACATAGAGGACTGCGGGACCCTCATAGCAGGCGGCGCCGGAAACGGCGGGAACTCAACTGGTCCACCTTGCCGCGCAGGTGGCTGACCTCCTGCTGCAGTCGCATGCAAAGGGTGAGCAGCCTATCCTTGTCTTCCCGCCAGCGCCGCTCCTGCTCGTCCAGCCGCCGTTGGATCTGGGCCAGGAGACCACCCGGATCTTCGCCGGCCGGCGCCTCGGCCCCCTCGCCGTCGAGGTCGGCGGCAGACCGGGCCTCCTCCGTCTCACCCTGGGCCTCACTCAGCCTGCCCCTGATCTCGTCCGCCGCCAAGCCCCGACCGCGCCAGTAGACCACGAGGCGCAGCCGGCTGAAACTGAGGGCGTCGAGGTAGGTGCGGCCGTCCCGGCGATGGAGGTTGATAAAGTCGGCATACTCGTCGCAGAGACCGCGGAGGACCTGGGGGGTCACCCCCAACTTTTCGCAGGCATCCTGAGCCGCGATGGGCGTCAAGGGCAGGAACACGCCCTTCCGCCCCTCGGTGGAGACAGCATCCGTCATCGCCGCCCTGCCCCCCTGTAGGATTGAACATTGACCGGACATCGCCTTATTCGACAGAGAGCGCCTCAATCCTCCCCGCCGCCGACCCCGACGGCCTCCTTCCTTCACCTACCCGCCTCCAGCAGGCGGAGGACGTTGCCCCCGAGGACGCCCTCCAATTCACGGTCGCTGAAGCCGCGCCGCAAGAGCTCCTCCGTCAGGCGCGGCAGGCGGCTCACGTCATCCAGACCCTCCGGGACGGTCTCGATCCCATCGAAGTCGCTGCCTAGCCCCACGCTGTCGGCGCCGGCCACCAGAGCGGCGTGCACCACGTGATCGGCCACCCGCTGCAGGGTGGCCTGGGCGGGGTCAACGAAGTCCGGGCAGAAGGATATGCCCACCACTCCCCCGGCAGCGCCCAGGGCGCGGAGTTGGGCGTCCGTCAGGTTGCGGCGGTGGTCGCAGAGGGCTCGCGCATTGGCATGCGAGACTATGACCGGCCGGGATGCCACGGCGAGGGCGTCCCAAAACCCCGCCTCGCTCAGGTGGGCCAGGTCCACCACCATACCCAGCCGTTCGGCCTCGCGGATCACCTCCACGCCCAGATCGGTCAATCCACCCCCGCTGCGGGCCTGGCCGACGCCGTCGGCGAAGGCGTTGCGCTCGTTCCAGCAAAGACCCAGGCAGGTCACGCCCAACCGCCGCAGGAGCCCGAGCAGCGTCAGGTCGGTCCCAATCGCCTCGGCCCCCTCCAGGGCGAGCACGGCACCCAGCTCACCGGACGCGCCGGCCGCGCGAGCCTCGGCCTCCGTGCGCACGAGTCGCACCCCCTCACATGCCAGCACCTGCCGGTGGAAGACCTCGATCAGGTGCAAGCACCGGCTCAGGGCCCGCTCCGGCTTGTAGGCCGATTCCACGAAGACGGAGAAGAACTGAACGTCCACGCCGCCCTCCCGGAGCCGCGGCAGGTCCACGTGCCCGACCGCGGACCGCTCCCGGAACCGGCGCCGGCCTGCCGCCAGGTCCAGGAGGGTGTCGGCGTGCGCATCCACTACCAGGGCCCGGCGATGCAGCTCCCCCGCCCGGTCCCGCACCCCTTCAGAACGCCCCCCTCCTCAGGTTCACCACCAAGCGGATGCACGTCTTGAGGGAGCCGCCTATTTCTACGTCCTGGAAGGCAGGCGTGATGACCAGGTCCTGCCCCCCCGCCAGGAAGAACTGCCTGGCCACCGCCACGGCCTTGACGGCCTGGTTCACGGCGACGGCCCCCACAGCCTGCAACTCGACGCATCCGTCCCGCCGGACGGCCGCCGCCAGGGCCCCGGCGACCGAACCGGGGCGCGACTGACCCGAAACCTTTAGCACTTCCAAAGTCTGATACCTCCAGTGGGCGCCCGTACCATGATAACTTCATTGTCAAAGGGGGCAAGAGTTGGAACAAGGCGTTATCAGCGGATATGGGCGGAAAAGGAGTGCTCACCTGACCGACGGGCGTCCTATTCGCCCCTTTCGACGATTCTCCGGGTGATTCGCTCTATGGCAACGGCCCGGCCCGTGGCGTCATCCACCTCCACCAGCACGCCGTTGAACTGGCGCGCGCCTTTGGCCGGTGCAAAGGAGGCGGGCATCTGGGTCAAAAACCGCTTGAGAACAGCCTCTCTCTCCACGCCGATGACGCCGTCGGCCGGCCCCGTCATGCCCGCGTCCGTCACATAGGCTGTCCCGCCGGGGAGAATCCGCTCGTCGGCCGTCTGAACGTGGGTGTGGGTGCCCACCAGGGCGGTGACCCTCCCGGCCAGGTACCAGCCCAGGGCCACCTTTTCCGACGTCGCCTCGGCGTGAAAATCCACCAGCACGGCGTCAACCCGGCCGTCCAACTCGGCGAGCACCCGGTCGGCGGTGCGGAAAGGGCAATCCGGGTGAATGGGGAGGAAGACCCGGCCCAGGAGGTTCAGGACCGCCAGGCGCAGGCCGGCCGCCTCCACCACGAGCCACCCGCGGCCGGGGGCAGCGGGATAGTTGGCCGGACGCACGATGCCGGCCAACTCGTCCAGGGCGGGGACGATTTCCTTCTGGTCCCAGGCGTGGTCTCCCAGGGTAATGACGTCCACGCCGGCGTTCCACAGCTCCTCGGCCACCCCCGGCGTGATGCCGGCCCGCCCGGCGGCGTTCTCCCCGTTGGCCACGACCAGGTCCAACCCCCGCTCCCGCCTCAACGACGGGACCACCTCCGCCACCGTCTGGCGTCCGGGGCGCCCGACCACGTCGCCCACCACCAGCACCCGCACGTCCGGCTCCCCCTCAGCGGGCAATCTCCACCGCCCGCGTTTCCCGAATGACCGTCACCTTGATCTGCCCCGGGTATTGCAGTTCCCCCTCGATGCGTTTGGCTATCTCCTTGGCCAGCCGGTAGGACTCCACGTCGTCTATCTGCTCCGGCTTGACCATGATGCGCACTTCGCGTCCCGCCTGGATGGCGTACGCTTTCTCGACACCCTCGAAGGCCTTGGCTATCGATTCCAGCTTTTCCAGGCGCTTGATATAGCTCTCGAGCGTCTCCCGGCGGGCACCGGGCCGGGCGGCCGACACCGCGTCGGCGGCATTGACCAGGACGGCCTCCACCGACCGGGTCTCGTACTCCCCGTGGTGGGTGGACATGGCATGGATGACGGCCTCCGACTCCCCGTACTTGCGGAGGAGGTCCATGCCGATGTTGACGTGGGTCCCCTCCACGTCATGGTCGAGGGCTTTGCCGATGTCGTGCAAAAGCCCCGCCCGCCGCGCCACCTCCACATCGGCCCCCAACATGGTGCTCATGAGCACGGCCAGTCGCGAGACCTCCACCGAGTGCTTGAGGACATTCTGCCCGTAGCTCGTCCGGTACTTGAGACGACCGAGGACGCGCACCAGTTCCGGGTGCAGGCCGTGCACGCCCGCCTCCAGGCAGGCCTGCTCTCCGGCCTGCTGAATGGCCGCGTCCACCTCCCGCTCCACCTTGTGGTAGGTGTCCTCGATGCGCCCGGGGTGAATCCGGCCGTCGCTGACGAGCCTTTCCAGAGTGAGGCGCGCCTTCTCCCGCCGGACGGGGTCGAAGGCCGAGATGACCACGGCCTCGGGCGTATCGTCTATGATGAGGTCAACCCCCGTGAGAGCCTCGAAGGCGCGGATGTTGCGCCCCTCCCGGCCGATGATGCGCCCCTTGATCTCCTCGTTGGGCAGGTTGACGACGGAAACGCTGATCTCCGCCACATGGTCGGCGGCGCACCTCTGCACGGCCAGGCCGATGATCTCCCTGGCCCGCTGCTCCGCCTCCGCGCGGGCTTGCTCCTCGATCTCCCGCATGAGGAGGGTGGCGTCGCGCCTGGACTCCTCCCGCACCTGGGCCAGGAGCTGCTCCCGGGCCTCCTCGCGACTCAGGGCAGATATCCGCTCTAGTTCGGCCAGCTGCCGGGCCTTGACGGCCTCCACCTCCTGGCGGGCGGCGTTGAGCTCTGCCAGGCGTCGCTGCAACTCCTCGTCGCGCCGCTCCAGGGTCTCCAGCTTGCGCTCGATGGCCTCCTCCTTTTGCAGCACCCTCTTTTCCAATTGCTGGACCTCGGCTCGCAGCTCGCGGGCCTCCCGCTCCGCGGCCTCGCGGAGCCGGTGCGCCTCCTCGCGCGCCTCCACCAGCGCCTCGCGCTTCTTGGCCTCGGCCTCCTGGGCGGCCTGCTCCCGAATGCGGCGGGCCTCGGCCTCGGCCGATACGATGCGGGCCTCCCCCGTATAACGCCGGAGGAAATACCCACCCAGGACACCGGCCAATGCGGAGGCGACCACCACCATCACCGTGGCCAGGGTCGCCATACCCATCCCTCCCCAAGTCAAAAGAAAGAGCCAGGTCCGTGGACCTGGCTGGCACTCTACCGTCCTGCGCCCGCAAACCCCGGTGGCTGACGCCTCGGGGACAGGTGGGCGACCGGCCGCCCGACCGCTAGGTGGCCCCCTGCCTCAGAGGCCTCTCTCTCCCCTGCCCGGAAGCCGTCCCATGGGCGCTCCCGCTAGCCTTTGGCCAAGAAAAACGCCGGCCCTGCTGCCCGCCAGCGGTTTTGTCCCGGAAACAGTAGACAGACAGGTTTCCACGACTCAAGTTAGAATAGCTCGTCTGCCTACTATTGTCAAGATGAGGCGGCTCAGACCTAATCCCCCCCCGCCGGCGCCGGGCGCGCCGAGCCGGCCTGCAAGGCCTCCCGGATCCGCGCCTCCAGAGAGGCCGCCAGCTCGGGGTGCTGCCGCAGGTGGTCCCGGGCGTTGTCCCGCCCCTGCCCCAGCCTCTCCTCGCCGTACGCGTACCAGGCTCCCACCCGCGTCACTAGCCCGAGGTCGGCGCCCAAATCCAGGAGATCTCCCTCCCGGGCAATGCCCGAACTGTAGAAGAGGTCGAACTCCGCCTGACGGAAGGGAGGAGCCAGCTTGTTCTTGACAACCTTGGCCCGGACGCGGATGCCCACCGGCTCGGTCCCCTGCTTGAGAGTGTCCGACCGCCGCACGTCCACACGCACCGAGGCGTAAAACTTGAGCGCTCTCCCGCCCGGCGTCGTTTCCGGATTGCCAAACAGCACGCCCACCTTTTCTCTGATCTGGTTGATGAAAACGAGGGCCGTCTTGGACTTGCTCACGGCACCCGTGAGCTTGCGCAGGGCCTGGGACATGAGCCGGGCCTGCAGCCCCACATGGGCGTCGCCCATCTCTCCCTCGATCTCCGCCCGCGGCACCAGGGCCGCCACCGAGTCCACCACGATGACGTCCACCGCGCCGCTCCGCACCAGGGCCTCGGCGATCTCCAGAGCCTGCTCCCCCGTGTCCGGCTGGGAGATGAGCAGGTTGTCCACGTCCACGCCCAGCCGCCTGGCGTACGTCGGATCCAGGGCATGCTCGGCGTCTATAAAGGCCGCTATCCCCCCGGCCTTTTGCGCCTCGGCGATGACGTGCAGGGCCAAGGTGCTCTTGCCGCTCGACTCCGGTCCAAAGATCTCGGTGATCCGTCCGCGGGGAATACCCCCCACGCCGAGCGCCAGGTCCAGGGCCAGGGACCCCGTGGGAATGGCCTCCACGGCCATGCGGGCCGTGGCCTCGCCCAACCGCATAATGGACCCCTTGCCGAACTGGCGCTCAATCTGTCCCAGGGCTAGCTCCAAGGCCCTTGTCTTGTCCTGGATCATCTCGTTTCCCCCCTTCCCGCCGCCATGGTTTCCAACCCGTATTCTCTCTTTCCTGGTATCTATTGTCAAGACACTCCCAGCCGAAAACGGCCCAGGGGACTGTACACGGCACCTCCCGTCCGCAGTTCGCTGCGATAGAGGGTGAAACCCCGGACCTCCCAGCTCCCCCACACCCGCTCCCGCACGGCGGCCAGGTGGGGACGCACCGCCGCCAGGCTGCCGCCGCGGCCGGCCCGGGCCAGGGTCAGGTGGGGGGAGAAGAGCCTCTCCTCCCCCGGGAAACCGAACCGCCGCACCACCGCCTCGATCCCGTCCCGCAGCCGCCCCATGGCCTCACCCTCCACGCCCACCCAGAGGACTCGCGGCTCGCCGCGGGGAGGGAAGACACCGGCCCCCCTCAAGACGGCCCGAAAGGGGGAGAGACGGGCGCCCAGCCCCGCCAGTTCCGCCACCAGACCGGGCACCAACCGGACCGGCGTCTCGCCCAGGAACCGCAGGGTGACGTGCCACTGGCTCGGGGGAACCCACCGTGCCCCATCCACGGCGCCGGCCACCTCCCGCCGCCAGGCCTCGACGCCGGCCAGCACCGCCGCGTCCGGCGTCACCGCCACAAAGGCCCGCACCGTCCCTCCGTCCCCCGTCATACCGCCGCGGCCCGCTCCCCCGGCTCCCGGCCCCGCAGGTAGGACCAGAGCATGCCCAGGGCCTCCTGGGCAGCCCACTCCTGCACCGTGGCACGCCCGCCGCCGAAGAGGCGGTGGCGCCACCAGGCACCGGCGGCGTCCGCCAGGCCGAAGTACACCGTTCCCACCGGCTTGCCTGGCGTCCCGCCCCCCGGTCCGGCGATGCCCGTGGTGGACACGGCCACGTCCGCCCCCAGGGCGGCGGCTCCCCGCGCCATGGCCACCGCCGTCTGCCAGCTGACGGCGCCCCAACGCGCCAGCGTCTCCTTTGGCACGGCGAGGAGACGCACCTTGGCCTCGTTGGCATAGGCCACCACGCCGTGGCGGAAGTAATCGGAGCTGCCGGGCACCGCCGTCACCCTGCGGCTGACCAGCCCGCCGGTGCAGGACTCGGCCAGGGCCAGGGTCAGCCCTTTCTCGCGCAGAAGCCCTCCCACCACCGCCTCCAGGCTCTGCGCGTCGGTGCCGAAGATGAAATCCCCGAGCCGCCGCCGCAATTCTTCCTCCACGGGGCGGATCAGGGCCAGGGCCGCGGCGCGGCCGGACGCCCGGGCCGTCACGCGCAGCTGCACCTCGCCCGGACGGGCGTAGGGGGCCACGGTGGGATTCTCCCCGGCCAGGAGGTCACCGGCCAACCTGGCCGCCTCCGCCTCGCCGATGCCGGTCAGACGCAGCACCCGCGAAAGGATCACCCGGCCCCCGCCCGCGACGCCCAGGTGCATAAGCGCCTTTTCCAACATGGGCTCCAGCTCGGCGGGCGGGCCGGGCAGGCTCACCACCACCCTGTCCCCCTTTCGCACGAGGAAGCCCGGCGCGGAACCGACCTCGTTGGGTAGCACGACGGCGCCCAGGGGAACGAGCGCCTGCCTTTCCACCCCGCCCACCGCCGGCAGGCCGTGGCGCCGGCAGAACTCGCTCACCGCGCGGCCGGCCTCCTCATCCTCCACGAGGGGAACGGCGAGGGCCTCCGCCACCGCCTCCCGGGTGAGATCGTCGGGGGTCGGACCCAGCCCCCCGCAGGTGAGCACCACCTCCGCCCGCTCCAGGGACTCCCGCAGAGCCGCCACCAGCCGGTGGCGGTTGTCGCCCACCACCGTTTGGCGGTAGACCTCCACCCCCACCTCGGCGAGCCGACGGGCCAGGTGGGCCGCGTTGGTGTTCACTATCTGCCCCAGCAGGAGCTCGGTGCCCACGGCCACGATCTCGCCCCGCACCGCCCCTCCTCCCCTCGGCGGCCGGGAAGCCGGCCCGCTCCTTCGCCCATTTCGCCGCCGCCGCCCCGCTCCCCTGCTCCGCCCGGCGACCGTCGTCCGACGATTGGGGCCTGTCTCGCAAAGGGGGGCACCGAAAATCATCTCGCCCATGAGGGCGGTGGACGGTCTTAAGGGCAAAAATTCCACCCAAAAAAGAGCCTTGCCGCGCGAGGGTGAAAATGAGATACATTTTTCAGCAATGTTATAATACCCGGGACGGACGGCGGAGGGAGGATGGCGCGTGTACCTCTTCGCCTTTCTCACTGTGCTGCGGGAAACCCTGGAGGCGGGCCTCCTGGTCTCTCTCCTCCTCGTCACCCTGCACCGCACAGGGTGCCGACGGTACGCTCCCTGGGTGTGGGCCGGCGTGGCGGCCGCCGTGCTGCCGGTGGCCGCCGCCCTGGGCGTCGCCTCCTGGGGTGAGAGCCTCCTCGCCGGCCCCGCTCACCTCTACACGGAGGCCGTCCTCCTCGCCCTCTCGGCGGCGGCGGTGACGGCGGTCATCCTCTGGGTGCGCGGCACCGCCGTGCGGGAACTGGCCGGGCTCGCCGCCTGCCCGCGCTACGCCAATCCTGCCGGGGTCTTTCTGCTCTCCCTCCTCCTGACGGCGCGGGAGGGATTGGAAACGGTGCTCCTGCTGCTGGGCCCCCTCGTCCGGGGAGGAGCCGACGCCCGCGTCCTCGCCGCCTCCCTGGGCGCCCTGGCCGTTTCCGTCGCGGCGGCCTACGCCCTGTACCGGCATGTGACCACCCTTCCCCTGCGGGCCTTCTTCACGGCGAGCGGCGCGCTCCTGGTCCTGCTAGGTGGAGGACTCGTCGCCAATGCCATTCAAAACTGGCAATATCTTGGTTGGATTCCCACCCTGCCCGTGGCCTGGGACACGAGCCGCCTCCTCCCGCCGGGCAGCCTCGGGGCCGGCATCCTGGGGGGCCTAGTGGGTTACAACGCGCGCCCGACGTGGCTGGAGGCGGCCGGCTGGTGGGGCTACGTCCTGGCGGTGGGAGGTGTCTACCTGGCGGGCCTGCGGCGCCAGCCGGCGGCGGCTAGGAGCCGACGGGCACCTGCGCCAGGCCCGGCAACGTCTCTTGCCGAGAACCCGCCGTCGTCCTGAGGAACTCCCGCAGCACGTCGCCCCCCAGTGACTCCTGCTCGAAGAGACGCTGGGCCAGGAGCTTGAGTACATCCAGGTGGGCCCTCAGGAGCCGCCGTGCCCGTTCCTCCTGAGCCGCCAGGATCTCCCCCTGCACCCGGTGCAGGACGGCGTCGGGCAGGGTGTCCTCGCTGACGATCCCCAACCGGCTCATGCCCGCCGCGATGATGCGGCGGGCCAGGTCCACCGCTTGCTGATGGTCGGCCACGGCGCCCGTCGAGGGACTCCCCACCAGCAGCTGCTCCGCCACGGCGCCCGCCAGGGAGCGGCAGATCTCGTCCTCCAGATAGTCCTTCGTGTAGAGATACATGTCGTCCAGCGGCGCCTGGCGGACAAAGCCGAGGGCCTGCCCGCGGGACGCCACCGTGATGTTGGCCACCGAGCCCGGCCGCACCAGCTCCCCCACCAGGGCGTGGCCCGCCTCGTGCACCGCCACCCGGTACCGCTCGTCGCGGGAGGGACGCCGGTCCAGCTTCTCCCCCATGATGACCTTGTCTATGGCTTCCACGAAATGGCGTTGTCCGATCTCCTTGCCTCCCTCCCGCATGGCCAGGATGGCCGCCTCGTTGGCCAGGCTCTCCAGATGGGCGCCGGAAAACCCGTACGTCTCCCGCGCCACGGCGTCCAGGTCCACGTCGGCGGCCAGGGGCTTGTTGCGGGTGTGGAGACTCAGGATCTGCCGGCGTCCCTCGCGGTCGGGCAGGTCCACCCGCACCACCCGATCGAAGCGTCCGGGCCGCACCAGGGCCTCGTCCAGCAGGTCGGCGCGGTTGGTGGCGCCGATGACGAGGATGCGCACCTCGTCCTCCACCGAAAGCCCGTCCATCTCCACGAGGAGCTGGTTCAGGGTCTGATCGTACTCCAGGTGGCTCACGTGCTTGCCGCGCCGGCCGCCCAGCACCTCGATCTCGTCTATGAAGACCACGGCGCTCCGCTTGCCCTGCCGCTTGGCCGTCTCGCGGGCGCGCCGGAAGAGCTCCCGTACCCGCTGGGCGCCCACGCCGGCGTACACCTCGATGAACTCCGAACCCGAGGCCGCCAGGAAAACGGAGTTGGTGTAGTTGGCCGCGGCCTTGGCCAAAAGGGTCTTGCCCGTGCCGGGCGGCCCCGTGAGGAGGATGCCCTTGAGGGGGCGGATGCCCAGCTCCCGCACCTGCTCATGGCGCGTCAGGAAGTCCAGGGCCTCCAAGAGCTCCTTCTTGGCGGAGGACTGGCCGCCCACGTCGTCGAAGGTGACGTTGGGGATGCCGGCCTGGTTCCCCCCCACAAGAGTGAGGAAGCGCCGGTCAAGCCCCGGCAGGGCGCCCGTCCGGGCCAGGAAGGCCACCAGCGCCGCCACCAGGACCAGGGGCAGGACGTTGACCCCCTGGAGGGCCAGGAAGCCGACCACGGCTATGGCCAGACCGATGCCGATCTCCTTGCTCACCGCTTGCCGCCCTCCTCCCGCGCCGGCGCCGTCGCGGATCGCGGCACCAACTCGTACAGGTAATACCGGCCGTGCCGGAGCTGGACGTAGAGGAAGCGCTCGTCCACGAAGGCGCTCGCCTCGTCCAGCCCGGCCCGTCTCGCCTCCTCCAGAGCCCTCGCCAGGGACGTGAAGCGGCCGGTGGCCACCGCTTCCTGGAAGAGGTAGTGCAGCCGGTAGAACTGTCGCACCAGCACCTGGTCGCGCCGGTCGCGCACCACCAGGCGGAAGGGCCGGTTGCCGAGGATGGCGCGCACGCCTTCCTCCAGGGGCAGGTAAGCCTCACGCAGGTTGGGCACGGGGTGCAGAGTCACCTCCACCCGGAGTCCGCCCTCTCCGGGCCGGACGGCGAAGGAAGCCACCTCGGACCGTGAGCGGAAGAACTCCGCCAGGGGCTGGTCCACGCGGCTGAACTCGTAGGCCCGCTGGGCCCCGAACAGAAAGAAGAGCCCCAGCAGCGCGGTGGCAATGACCACTTGCAGACGTATACCCTGGACCGGCACCGCCTTCCCTCCCGTCGGGACGCGCCCGCCGGCGGCAGGCCTGCGCGGCAGGGCGAGCGCGAAGCATGGCTCTATAAATGTAATTCGATTATAATGGCTCGACCGGAGTGCTGTCGCAGTCAAGAACCTGCATGACTTACATTAACTGCAGACCGGTCGCCTTCCGCCCGCGCCGGGGTGAAGGCGCGCGGGCGCGGCGCCAAGGCGCGTACCGATGCACGCCCCCCGACGGCCGGCAGGTTCCGGCCGTCGGGGGCAAAGGAGACCGGCAACGCGATCCCCCGACAGCTTCGCCGGCGCAGGAGTTCGCGCACCGCGGCGCGCGGCGGCCTGCCGTCGCTGAGCCGCGCCGCATCCGCCAGGGCCCCGAGGAGGCAGCGGGCGGCATCGTAGGCATAGACCGACACGGGCTCCGGGGTATAGCCGAAGGCGGCGCCGAAGCGGCGGCGGAACATGTCCAGCGTCCTCCCCTCGCGGGGAAGGAAGGTGCCGGCGTAAGCCCCGCGCCCGTTCAGCACGGCGCACAGCCGGAAGGCCGAGGTGTCGAGACCGTCGCCCCCCAGGAAAGGCACCTCGGGCGCCACACCGGCCAGGGCAGAGACGGCACGGCAGCCGTCGGGAAAGAGGCCGCCGAAGAAGATCAGCGAGGGGCGGCGCCGTTCCACCTCCGCCACCAGGTCCTCGGCCGGGCCCTCCCCCCTGCGCGCCGCCAGGTAACCGGTCAGGCGGCCACCCTTGGCCTGAAAGGCATCGGCAAAGGCGTCGGCCAACCCTTGCCCGTGCACGGTCCGGTCGTGCATCACGAGGGCCGTACCGGCCCGCAGGTGCGCGACGGCGAACTCAGCCAGGGCTTCTCCCTGGGCGGCGTCATCGGGCAAGAGTTGGAAGACGTTGTCAAGCCCCCGCCGGGTGAACTCGGGAGCGGTGGCGCCAGGGGACAAAAGAAGGAGGCCGCCCTGACGGTAAATTTCGCTGGCGGGGACGGCGGTGGCAGAGTCCAGGTGACCGAGGACCGCCACGATGCGGGGATCCGCCGCCAGGAGGTGGGCCCGCGCCACGGCCCGCGCCGCGCCGGCCTCGGCCACGGGCACGAGGGTGACCGCAAGACGCGCCCGTCGCAGGCGGGCGGCTTCTTCCACCAGGGCCATCCTCACCCCGGCCAGGGCCGCTTCCCCCCAGGCAGCCAGTTCACCCTCCAGGGGAAAGACGGCGGCCACGCGCACTTCCGCCCCTGCGGGCCGCGCCGGGGCGCAACCGCCCGCCAGGCCGGCGGCCGTCGCCATGGCCGCCAGGACCACCGCGAACCATCCCCGCCCGGCACCCATCGCCGGCCATGACTATGAGGGCCGGGCCCGCCGGCAGAACGCCAACCCGCCGTACAGGGCGGCGGCCCCAAAAGAGCTGCGGACCAGGGGCCCGGCCGCCACGGCGTGAAAACCCATGGCCAGCGCCTCTCGCCGCCAGGCGGCAAAGCGCCGGGGAGACACGTATTCCGCCACGGGGAGGTGGGAGCGGCTGGGCTGGAGGTACTGTCCCAGGGTCAGCACCCGGCAGCCGTGGTCGAGAAGGTGGCGCAGGGTCCGGCGCACCTCGTCCTCGGTCTCGCCCAAGCCAAGCATGAGGCCCGACTTGACCACCACGCGCCCCCCGGCGGCCGCGTGGGCCAGCACCCGGAGAGAACGGCCGTAGGAGGCCGCCGGCCGCACCAGGGTTTGCAGTCTTTCCACCGTCTCCAGGTTGTGGTTCCAAACAACCGGGCCGGACGCCAGGACCGTGTCCAGGGCGGCGGGGTCGCCGCCGTAGTCGGGGACCAGGACCTCCACCGTGGTGCCGGGCGACCTCTCCCTGACCAGGCGCACGGCGGCCGCCATATGTCCGGCTCCCCCGTCGGGCAGGTCGTCGCGGGCCACCGCCGTCAGGACGGCGTGGCGGAGCCCCAGGGCCGCGACCGCCGCGGCCACCCGCTCCGGTTCCCCGGGGTCAAGGGGAGCGGGCAAACCGCCTCCCACGGCACAAAAGGCGCAGCAGCGGGTGCAGAGGGCCCCTCCCAGGAGAAAGGTGGCGGTGCCGCGGCGAAAGCAGACCCCCCGGTTGGGGCAGAGGGCCTCTTCGCAAACGGTCCGGAGGCCCAGACGGCGCACGACGGTCGGCAGGACGGCGCCGGCCGGGACCAGAGGTCTCTTGAGCCACGCCGGCTTGCCCCTCACGGAACTCCCCCCGCGGCGCGCGGCCGGGGCCGCACCCCCCCTCCCAGACGGGGCAGGGGAACGGACCGGCCACGCCTCATCGTGGCGCGCGCCCGTAGCGCGGCGCGCGTGGACGCCCATGGGTGCCGGTGCTATACTAACACCGACGCCGGTGCAACCGTTTCAGCTACCGTCCCGGCGGGAGCGCAGAAAAAGAGAGCGGCCTCCCTGCCAACCGCTCCCCGGTCGGCCGCACCTCGTGGGCTGCGCGGCAAGTAGCGAGATGCGGTTCGCTGGTGAAACAAAAACGAGGTTGGAGGTAGGGCGGTTTGCAGGGAGTCGTGAAGTGGTTCAACGCTGAGAAGGGGTACGGGTTCATCACCCGCGACGACGGCGAGGGCGACGTGTTCGTGCACTACACCGCCATCCAGGAGCGCGGCTTCCGCGCCCTGGAGGAGGGCCAGCGGGTGTCCTTCGACGTCGTCGAGGGGCCCAAGGGCCTCCAGGCCCAAAACGTAGTCAAGCTGTCCTGACGGCAGGGGCCGGAGGAGAGGCGTCCACCCGGGAGCGGGGAGCGGGACGGGCGGCGCCGACTCCACCGGCCCCTCTCTTTGCCCGGCCAACGTCCACCCGTCCCCGGGCCTGCCAGGTCAGGGCCGGTGTCAGTCCGCGGCGAGGCGGGCATGAAGATCGGCCTCGTCCGCATGAGTGACCAGGGCGCGCACGATCCGGCCCGGGGCCAGTTCCACCGGGGAGGCCAACACCACGCCGCCGTCCACCTCCGGCGCCTGGCCGCGGAACCGCCCGCGGTGAAAGGCCGGCTCGGAGGGATCCCGGCCCTCCACCAACACCTCCACCGTCCGTCCCACGAAACGGGCCAGCCGCCTTCGGCTTATCCCGTCCTGGAGTCGCCGCAGGGCGAAGAGCCTCCTTTCCACCAGCGCGTCCGGCACGCGGCCCGGCAGGCGCGCCGCCGGGGTTCCCCTCTCCGGCGAATAGGGAAAGAAGCCCGCGTAATCGCAGGCTATCCGTCGCAAAAAGGAACGCATTTCCCTGTGGTCGGCGTCGGTTTCCCCGGGGAAGCCCACAATGAAGGTGGTGCGAAAGACGGCATCGGGCAACGCCTCCCGCACCTCCTCCAGCCAGGCCAGCAGGGCGTCCCGGCCGGGCGCCCGTCCCATGGCCGCCAGCATGCGTCCGCTGCCGTGTTGGAGGGGAACGTCCACGTACCGGCACACCTTGGGGAGCTCTGCCATGGCCCTGGCCAGGTGGGGGGTGAAGGTGGCGGGATGGTTGTAGAGAAGGCGGATCCAGGCGATGCCCTCCACCTCGTGCAGGCGAGCCAAGAGCTCGGCCAGGAGGAACCGCCCCGCCAGGTCCAGCCCGTAGGGCGAGCAGTCCTGAGCCACGAGGATCAGCTCCCGGACCCCCGCCGCCGCCAGGGCGCGGGCCTCCTCCAGCACGGCGGCCGGGGGTTTGCTGCGATACGGCCCCCGGAGCCGGGGGATGACGCAAAAGGTGCAGCGATGGTCGCAGCCCTCGGCAATCTTGAGGTAGGCGGTGTGCCCCGGCGTCAGGAGCCGCCGGGGGAGCGCCTCGGCCGCGCACCACGTAGGATCGCCCACCAGGTGACGCCGCTCCCCTGCGCCCGCCGCCACCGCGTCCACCACCCGGCGCACGTCCCCCGTGCCGACGACGGCGTCCACGGCCGGCACCCGGTCCAGGAGACGCCGCGCGTAACGCTGGGCGAGGCAGCCGGCCACCACGAGCCGTTCGAAGGTGCCGCGCCCCTTGAGGCGCGCCAGGCGCGCTATCGCCCGGAGCGATTCAGCCCTGGCGGCGGCGACAAAGGCGCAGGTGTTGACTAGGCAGGCATCGGCCAGCGGCCCCCGTGCGGCGGCCGCCATCTCCTCCAGCTCGTCGGGATCGGCGACGGCGCCCGCCAGCCGCCAGCCCCTGGCCGCCAGAAGGCCCAGCACCTGTTCGCTGTCCACCAGATTCTTGGCGCAGCCCAAGGTTACCAAGAGCAAACGGCGCTCGTCCTCCATGGCGATCCCCCGCCGCCGGCGCTGGCCGCAGCACAAGGCGACGGATAACATCATAAACGGAAGTCGGCTGCTCGGGCGCGCCGCGGCTCCTCCCGCCGCCCGGCCGGCCCGGGGCAGGCGTGCTCCCCGCCGCCGGCGCCTGCGTGTCGGTTCAGGGAGCCCGAGTGAGGCGACATCTCGCCCGAGCGGGGTGAGCAACCGTCATGGAATCCGTCACCACGGTGGCCGCCATGCGCGCGGCGGTGAGCCTGGCCCGCGCCCGCGGGGAGACCATCGGCCTCGTCCCCACCATGGGCTTCCTCCACGCGGGGCACCTGGAGCTGGTACGCCGCGCCCGTCGCGAATGCAACCGGGTGGTGGTCAGCATCTTTGTGAATCCCCTCCAGTTTGGCCCGCGGGAGGACTACGAGCGGTACCCCCGCGACCTCGAGGGCGACCGGCGCCTGCTCCAGGGGGAAGGGGTGGATCTCCTCTTCACCCCCGCCGTGGAAGAGATGTACCCGCCGGGTTTCACCACCGTCGTGGAGGTGGCCGGGCTCGGCGACAGACTTTGCGGCCGCAGCCGGCCGGGTCATTTCCGCGGCGTGGCCACCGTCGTGACGAAGCTCCTCAATATCGTGACCCCCGACAGGGCCTACTTCGGCGCCAAGGACGCCCAGCAGTTGATCCTGATCCGGCGCCTGGCGGCCGATCTGGACCTGGCCGCGGAGATCGTGTCCGTGCCCACGGTGCGGGAGCCGGACGGGCTGGCCCTGAGCTCCCGCAACGCTTATCTCTCGCCGGCGGAGCGGGCGGCGGCCACCGTCCTCTACCGCGCCCTCCAGGCGGGGGAGGCGGCCCTGGCCGCCGGCGAGCGGCTGCCCGCGGCCGTGGAGGAAACCATGCTGAACGTTCTGCGGGCCGAACCCCTGGCCCGGCCCGACTACGCCGCCGTGGTCCGGCAGGAGGACCTGGAGCCCGCGCAGCCCCTGGAGGGGAAAATCCTCCTGGCGGTGGCGGCCTGGGTGGGCCCCGCGCGCCTCATCGACAACCTGCCCCTCCTGGTTGAGCCGGACGGCGTCACGCGCGTCGAAATCTGACGGGGCGCCGACTGGACAAAGGACGGCCCAACTCTTTCTCCCGCTGCGGGGGGCGCCGGTGGGTCTGAAAGATCGCTGCGGGAGGCGCCGGTGCGTCTGGACAACCTCCGCTGCCGCCTCTTCCCTAACCGAGCTAAAAATTTTCACGACAAAATTCGACTTGCTGGCAGGAGGGTTGTTCCCCTACGTCTAATTCACTAGGCAAATGGTGGGAGGCGAGGAAGGATGAGTAGGAGGCGAGTTTTAGTCGTGGCGGCGGTGCTGGGCGCGGCCCTGGTCCTGGCGGGCTGCGCGGGGAACCAGTCCCTGCTGGAGTCCCGACGCCAGCAGGCGGAGCGGGAGAAGGAGGCCCTCACCGCTCTGGCACCGGGCGGCAAAGAGGTGGAGGGGTGCAAGGTGAGGGCCGTCAACCTCATCGGGGCCTGGGTGGACGCGGGCGCACCCGATGGTGAGTTCGAGTTCCAGTCCGAGGACGGCCAAACGTGCGTGGGCAACTTCCAGGATGACATTCTGCCTGCCTTCACCACCGACGACTACTGGTACAAGGGCTCGCAAAAGTGCACCGCTTGTCACACGGCCACCAGCGAGGAGTCGGTGCGCGAGATGGGCCTCGCCACCTACGAGGGCATCATCAAGGGCGCCGACTGCGTCACGGGCGACTGCGTGAAGATCGTGATCCCCGGCGACTGGCAGAACAGCCCCCTCCGGGCGCGGCTCCGCAACAACCGCATGCCGCCCGGCATGCCCTTCGACATCACCGAGGCCAACCGGGACGGGCCCGTGGTGGAGGCGGGGGGCGGCGATGTGCACGCCGTGGATCTGATCGGGGCCTGGGTGGACGCGGGCGCACCCGACGGTGAGTTCGAGTTCGAAGACGTGGACGGCAAGGTCCGCAAGGGATCCTTCGCCAAGGACATCCTGCCGGCCTTTACGAAGGACAACTATTGGTATGAGGGATCGCAGAAGTGCACCACCTGCCACACGGCCACCAGCGAGGAGTCGGTGCACGAGATGGGCCTCGGCACTTACGAGGGGATCATGACGGGCGGCGATTGCGTCACGGGCGACTGCGTGAAGATCGTGATCCCCGGCGACTGGCAGAACAGCCCCCTCCGGGCGCGGCTCCGCAACAACCGCATGCCGCCCGGCATGCCCTTCGACATCACCGAGGCCAACCGGGACGGCCCCACGGTGGAGGCGGGCCGACCCAAGTGAGGAGCGGGCCGACGAGGTGAGGCGCCGGCCGGCGGCGAGGGGGACCCCCGGGGTGCTGCGGTGGCAAGCCACCCGGCCTCCGGGGGTCTTTTCTTTGGAAGAAGGCGGCGCCAAAAGGTATCTCCTTTTGGCGGCCGCGGCTGCCCTGACGGTGGCCGCCCTGCTCGGCCCGGCGCCGGGGCGGGTGCACCCGCCGGAGACCCCCAGGGCCGCGAACCCGGCGGTCACAGGCGGAGGAGGGTCAGGGCCGGCGCCGGCGGGCTCCGCCGCCAAGGACCGTCCCCCCGTCCCCGGACTGGCCCTGCCGGAGAGATGGCGGTTCGCCACCGGCGGCGAGATAGTTCACCCACCCGTGGTGCGGGGGGAAAGGGTCTTCGTGGCCTCCCGGTCGGACCTTCTGGCGGCCCTGGACCTCCGCACCGGCCGGCTTCTCTGGTCCTACAGACCGCAGGGTGGACACCTCTGGAACCCTTCGCTGGCGGCGGACGAGGGTGCTCTCTACGCCGGCGTCCAGGGCGGCTGGCTCCTCGCCCTGGACCAGGGCTCCGGGCGGATCCTCTGGCGGCGCCGCCTGCAGGGTGAGCCCCGTTTCCACCCCGTGGTGGCGGGCGATACCCTCTACCTCACCACCACCTTCGCCGGCGGCCGGATGGAGAAAAATCCCCGCGGCCGCGCCGCCGTCTACGCCCTCCGGGCCAGGGACGGCGCCCTCCTCTGGCGCACGGAGACGGACAATTACGCCCTGAGGGAACCCGTCCTCCTCCGGGAGCGCGGCCTCCTCTTCGCCGGAGGCTCCTTCGCCGGCCGACCCCGGGCGGACGAAGGGGAGGGCGGCTGGACGCGGGTGTACGCCCTCGACGCCGCCACCGGCCGCGTCCGTTGGGCGAGAGAATGGCCCGACGGCTTCGTCAAGAGCATGCACGCCTTCGGCTCCGTCCTGGCCTACGTGGCCTACAGCGACGTCATCAGGGGCGTGGCCGTGGCCGACGGCGCACCTCTCTGGGCCGTGCACACGGAAAACTGGACCCAGGGCTTCGCGGCACGGGAGGACCGGATCTTCTTCGGCTCGGCCAACGGCTTCCTCCACGCGGTGGACCTGCGGTCCGGGAGGACCCTGTGGAAATACGATCAGTACGGCGTCTTCAACTACGCCGTGGGCAGGCCCGTCCTGGACGGAGACACCCTTTACTACCACACCACCTACGGAGAAGCCTGGGCCCTGGACGCCCGCACGGGCCGCCTGCGCTGGTGGAGCCCGACGGGCGTGGAAACCCATGGGGCGCCCGCCGCGGCCGCCGGCACCCTCTTCCTCGGGGGGGCCGACGGGGTGCTGCACGCTTACGACCTGCCGCCCTCGCAACCACCGCGCCGCGGCGCGTCATAGGGGCGGGATGAGAACCCCCAGGTCGGCCAGGCCGGGCGGTGCCGCCAGCCGCAGAGCCTCCGCCCGCGCCACGCCGATGAGGCTGCCCCAGTACGCGTCCCGGCTCCGCACCCGCTGCAGGAAATGGCCGCAGGTGAGCCGGGTGGGGACGCGCTCCTCCGCCCTCCCGCAGGAGCCCTCCCCGTTGTCCGGACCCGCCGTTTCCTCTTCCCCGCCGCGCCCCGCCGGGTCCAGCTGGCTGCGGTACGCGGCCAGGGCCCGCTCCTTGATCTCGGCCACGTCGCTTATGTCCACCAGCACGCTCGGTCTGGCTTCCTCGTTGAGGAAGTACCAGGCCACCAGCCGGGGGCGGTGGGGGGGCAGACCCTCCAGGTCCAGCCGGCGCAGCCCGGCCAGAAAGAGGCCGGCTCTGACCAGGCGCGCCGCCGTCTCGTGATCGGGATGGCGATCCCGCGGCCAGGGAAGGAGCACGCGCCGGGGGCGCAGGCGGCGCACGGCCAGGGCCACGGAACGTTTCTCGCCGGGACCGGCGGCCAAGGCGGCATCCGGGAGGCGGAGGTTCTCGCGCCGGGCGAGGCCCAGGACGGCGGCCGCCTCCTCCGCCTCCCGCAGCCTTTCCTCGGGGGTGCCGTTGGAGCCCATCTCGCCCCGCGTCAGGTCCACCACCCCGACCGCCCAGCCGCGCCGGGCATGCAGGGCCAGGATGCCGCCCACCGCCGCCTCCGCATCGTCGGGGTGAGGCGCAAAGGCCAGGAGATCGAGCCCCTCCCTCACCCCCCGGCCCTCCCGCACCGGCCGGCGGCGGCCTCCCGCGCCGGGGCGGCCGGCACCACCAGAGTCACGAACCGATGCGGTCCCTGCGGGGGGAGGGAGAGGAGGGCGTCCAGGAGACCCGTCCCCGCCCTGGCCAGCCAGGTGGCCCAGCCCAGCACTCTCTCCTGGGGCTGTCCCAGGGGAAAGAACCAGCGGGCGGCCAGCCTCTGGGGTGAGGGGCGGCCCGCCACCCGCCGCAAAAGCCTCGCAAGCGGCTCGGCCAAGCGCCCGACCAACTCCTCCTGCCGCCGCCGCGCCTCGGCCAGAGCCCGCAAGGCCTGGGGATCGGCCGCGGGCAGGGAGCGGGCTACCTCGTCCAGGGCCAGCCCGGCCCGGCTCCGGTAACCGGCCAGCAGCGCGCGCAAGGGCCAGCCGGTCCGGGCCTCCAGCCATTCCTCCTCCCCCGCCAGCGCCTCCTCCGGCGTCACGGGGGGAAGGGGGGGACAGGCGGCCTCGGGCGGCACGAGGGTGAGGCTCAGGCGCGGATGCACCGCGAAGGGCTCCCCTCCCACGGCCCGCCAAAGGGGAAGGCACTGGGCCAGGTAGCGGAGCTCGCCCGGTCCCGCCACATGGCCCAGGACCCGCAGGAGGAAAGACTCCAGGAGGGGCCGGGTGGCCGCCCCAGGGCTCAGGGCGTCCCCCTCCGCCAGGGCGGCGAGGTGCTCGGGCGCCAGGCGGTAACGCCCGCGGCGGTCGCGGAGGAAGCCGTCCCGCCACCGCAGCCCGATCCTCCGCCCGCCGTCCCGCAGAAAGAAGAGGGAGGCGTCCCCCTGCGGCCAGGCAACGGGCAGCCCGGCGGCCCGGGCCCCCTCGGCCCCTTCCGCCAGCGCCGCCGCCAGATCGGCCGACCTCACCGCCAGGTTGGCCAAAAGGGGGGCGGCCAGGCGGCGCATCTCCGGCCAGAGTGGATCGAGGACAACGAGGCCCCTCGGCCCCAGGAGGCGGGCCAGGAGGCGGCAGAACCACTCGGAGAGGTCGGCCGCCCCGGCCGCCGCGGACAGGAACAGGGAGCGGGCCTCGGCCGCGCAGGGCCAGGGTGAGCCGCCCGGCGCCACGGCCTCCTCCACCGCCCGCAGGGCCAGGGGCGGCACGGGCAGGCTCCCGGCGGGGCGACCTCCCCCCGCCAGGGGGAGCCGCAGCGGCTGTCCCCTGCCCTCCGCATCCAGGGTCAGAACGGTGGCCGCCTCGCTTACGTCGTGGTCGTCCGAGGCAACCCAGAAGACGGGGACCACGCGGGTACCGAGGAGGCTCTCGGCCCGGCGGGCCAGGGCCACGGCCGTGACGGCCTTGAAAAGGGTCAGGAGGGGGCCGCCCAGCAAGCCGGGCTGCTGCCCGGCCACCACCGCGGGCGCTCCCCGCCCCAGCGCCAGCGCAGCCTCCGCGGCCGCCTCTCCCCCGCCCAGCCCAAGCTGCCTCTCCGCCAGGGCCTGGGCCGCCCCCCGGTCCACCGCAATCCCGCTCGGGGGCGCGCCCGCGGCGAGCCGCCCGGCGTGGGCCGCCAGGGTCGCCTCCGACCAGCGGGGGAAGCCGAGAAGCGGCGCCTCCCGCCCGGCGGCCAGGTCGGCAAAGGGACCGGGGTACCACCGGGCCAGAAAGCCCGGAGCCGGCCACACGTCCCCCACCTCCACCGCTCGGCCCAGGTTGGCATCACCTCTCGCCGGATCCGCCTCCGGCCTTGATCCACGCCGATTATAAGCCCACCCGTCCGCCCTTGACTCCCTGTTACCGTTTCATGTATACAATGGCGTGAGATTCCATGCCAGCCATATCTCTGGACGATTTCCTGCGCTCCCTGAGGCGCCAACCGGCCTGGCGGCACAACCTGGAGACGGTGGCCGTGCGGCCGGCGCGCGCCGCCGTCACCGTGCCCCTTCCCTCGCATCTCCCGCCGGTCCTGGTCTCCGCCCTAGCCGGTGCGGGCGTGCGGAGCCTCTACTCCCACCAGGTCCAGGCCCTGGCCCTCATCGCCGAGGGCCGGCACGTGGTCCTGGCCACGGGGACGGCCTCGGGCAAGAGCCTCTGCTTTCATCTCCCCGCCCTGGCGGCCGTGGCGGCGGGGGGATCCGCCCTCCTCATCTATCCCACCAAGGCCCTGGCCAGAGACCAGCTCCGGGCTCTTTCCCCCCTCGCCCGCCGGGCGGCCCTCCCGGAGCCCGTCATCCTCGACGGAGACACCGCCGCCCGGGAGGCCCGCGACGCCCGGGGCCTGGGGCGAGACACGGCGACCGGCGCCTTCCTCCTCACCAATCCCGACTACCTTCACTGCCGCCTCCTGCCCCGCCACGGGGACCTGCCCTCTTTCTGGCGACGGCTGCGCCTGGTGGTCCTGGACGAGATGCACGTCTACCAAGGGCTCCTCGGGCACCGGGTGGCGGGGGTGCTGGATCGTCTGCGGCGGGTGTGCCGCCACCACGGCGCCCAACCCACCTTCGTCACCGCCACGGCCACGGCCGACCAACCGGCGGCTCGGGCCGCGGCGCTCCTGGGAGCGCCGTGCGCGGCCATCACCGACGACGGTTCACCCCGCGGCCGGGTCCTTTTGTTGCTGGGGGCGATCCGGGCCCCGGACCCACTTCGCCGGCGCTGGGAGCTTTTGCTGGCGGCCGCCGACGTCCTGGCCCAGGCGGTGGAGCGCGGTATCCGCACCGTCGCCTTCGCCCCCTCCCGGCGGGAGGCGGAGCTGCTCCTGGCTCTGACCGACGCCCGGCTCGACGGGCGGGCGAGGGCCCACCTCCTGGCGGGTTACCGCGCCGGCTACCTGCCTGAAACCAGGCGTCTTTTGGAGGAGGGGCTGGCCCGCGGTTCCTTCACGGCGGTGGTGGCCACCAGCGCCCTCGAGCTGGGGGTGGACCTAGGCCCCTTTGCACTCTGCCTCCTCTGCGGGCTGCCGCCCTCGCCCGCGGCTCTGCGACAGCGCATGGGCCGGGTGGGCCGGCGGGGGCAGGCGGCCGCCGTCCTCCTCCTGGCGGAGGGAGAAGAGCTGGCCCGCGGCCGCTCCTGGCTGGCCGCCGCCGTCCTCGCTCCCGCAGGAGGCGAGGGGGCCGACCTCCCCGATCCCTGGCACCCCGCCGTCCTCACCGACCAGCTCCTGGCCGCCGCAGCCGAACTGCCCCTGCCGCCGGGGGATCTCCCGCCGGCCGCGCAACGGGAGGCCCGTCGCCTCCAAGAGAAAGGTCTGCTCCGGGAAACGCCCGTCGGGCTGGTGGCCCGCCGGCCGTGCCGCCTCCCTCCCCTCCGCGGCGGCGACGGACCGCCCCTGTCCGTCGTCCTGACGGATCACGGCCACCGCCCGCTGGCGGTGACATCGGCCCGGCGCGCACCGGCGGAACTGCCCGTGGGGGGCATCCACCTCCACCTGGGTCTCTCTTACCGCGTGGGACCGGCTTTTCCGAACCCGGATCCCCGCGCCGGCGGCCCGCCCCCTGCCTGGCCGGCCTCCGCCTCCGTCCCGCGCGAGGCTCTGCTCCCGGCCGCCGCGGAAGCGGCCGACCGGGAGGCCCGGGAGCGCCTGGGACCGCTCACCGTGGCCGGTCCGGAGGCGGTCGCCAGGCTCGAGCTCAGCGTGGCCGCCGGCCCGGTTCTCCGGCGCCAAGCGGGCTCCACCGCGTCCTACCTAGACCTGAAGGGCCGGCGCGCGGGGTGGCAAACGGCGGTCGGCCCCACCCTCGGCGAGAGGGTGCCCGCCCTTCTGCTCGAGTTCCGGTGGGACCCGCGACCGCCCTTCCCGCCCGCCGCCCTCCGCACCGCCCTGGCCGAAGTGGGCCGCCTCCTCCGCCGGTCCGCCTCCTCGCTGTCCGGCCTGTCCCCCGGACACTGGCGCACGGCCGTCCAAAGCCCCTGCCCCTGGACGGGAGCCGACCGCCTCCTCCTGCTGTGCCCGGGGGCCCCGGCCGCACCGTTGCTCCTCCTGCGCGAGCGGCGGCGTTGGGCCGCCGCCCTGGCGTTGACCGACCCCGCCGGGCCGGGAAGCACCGCGGAGCATATCCTGACCGCCGTGGCCACCCTCCTCTCGGAGCCGCGGCACCCCTCGCGCCGAGATTCACCGGCTGCGGGAACGGGCGGGAAGGACCCGGCCCGCCCCGACGGTACCCCGGGGCCCAAAGGAGGCATGGACGCCGGCTAGCCGGCGTAGGCTGCGGGAGAAGGGCATCGTTGGGTAGGGCCTCCGCCGGCGCCGGCACTCCTGCGTCCCGCCCGCACCACAGCCCCGGAGGGGAGGGAAACCGTGATCGTCCTGACGGTGGAGCGATACTGGCGGCGCCGCCTCTTGGCCATGGCGGCGGTGGCGGCCTCGGTCGGTCTGGCATACCTGGGGAGTCTCGTGAATCCGGCCCCCCGCGGCCTGCCCGCGGCGGCCCAACCGGCCCCTCTGCGCCAGGTGCCCGGTGGGAACGGCCGCGTGGCCCTCACCTTCAACATCACCTGGGGCGACCAGGTGCCGGCGCGCGTGCTGGACGCGCTGGCCCAACACCGGACGCGGGCCACCTTTTTCGTCACCGGGCGCTGGGCCGAGGCCCACCCTGACCTGGTGCAGCGCATGGTGCGGGACGGCCATGAGCCGGCGAGCCTCGGGTACGAGGTGGCGCCTTTCACGGGCCGCAGGAGCCGGGACCTGAGGCAGAACATGGAGCGGGGCGCGCGCGTCCTGGCCGCCCTGACCGGCCGGCGGCCGGCCTTCTACCGGCCACCCGACGGCGAGGCGGGTGCCGACGTCCTGGCCGCAGCCGCCGCGGCGGGCCTGCGGGTCGTACTCTGGAACCTGGATTCCCACGATTGGGCCAACGTGGGTCCGGACTACGTGGTGGACCGAATCATGCGCCGGGTCGGAGCGGGTGACGTGCTCCTCCTAACAGCCAGCGACGTGGCCGCCTCCACGCCCGACGCCCTCCTCTCCCTGCTCCCCGCCCTGCGGGCCAAGGGGCTCGCACCGACCACCCTGGGGGAGCTCCTGGGGGCCGGAGCGGCCGTCAGCGGCCGCTGAACCAGCGCCGCCAGAAGGGGGGCCGCGCCACGGCGGCCGCCGTCACAAGAGGCACCCGCCCCAGCACCACACCCTCCGCCACGGCCGTCACGGAACCGACCCGCCGGCCGGCGGCCAGCGGCGGGTCGAGGTAGGGATCGCGGTCCACCAGCACCCGCACCCGGTGCAGCACCTTCCGCGGGACGGCCACGCGCAGGTCGGCCGCCGGCGCCAGCCGCACCACGGCTCCGCCCGGCAGGTCCGCCTCCGCCATGACCAGCCCCGCCGGCGCCAGGTTGCGGCTCACGAAATGGGCGAAACCCCACTCCAGGAGGGCCACCGAGTCGGCATAGCGGTCCCGGCTGTCCAGCACGACGGCGATGAGCCGCATCCCCTGGCGGGCCGCCGCGGCCACCAGGCACGCCCCGGCCGCCGCCGTGGTGCCCGTCTTGACGCCTTCCGCCCAGCGGTAGGAGGTGAGGAGCCGGTTCGTGTTCCAGAGCGGTTCCAGGAGCGGCTCACCGCCGGCCGTCCGGCCCGCCGCCTCCCCCTCCACCCTGGCCACCAGGGCGGCGAACCGCCGATCGCGCAAGGCCACGGCCGCCAGCCTGGCCAGATCGTGGGCGCTGGCCAGGTGACCGGACTCCGTGAGACCGTGCGGGTTGCGAAAGGTGGTGTGGCGCAGCCCGAGGGAGCGGGCCCGCCCCGTCATGAGGAGGGCGAAGTTTTCCACGGAACCGGCCAGGTGCTCCGCGATGGCGGCGGCGGCGTCGTTGGCGGAAACGAGGAGGAGACCTTCCAGGAGTTCCCCCAGGGGATAGCGGTCACCGGCCCGCAGGTAGAGGGAGGAACCCTCCACCCCCGCGGCCCGCGGGGAAACGGTGACCTCGTCCGCGAGACGGCCAAGCTCCAGGGCCAGGAGAGCCGTCATGATCTTGGTGGTGCTGGCGGGAGGGAGCGGCAGGTGGGGTTCCTTGCCCCAGAGGAGACGGCCGCTCGCGGCGTCCAGGAGAGCCGCCGCGCGGGCGGTCACCCCAGGACCGGGGAGGCCAAAGGGCTCCGCCAAAGCGGTTTCCGGCGACGCGAGGGGATGGGCCCGCGGCGGCGGGCCGGCCGTGGCCATGCGCGATCCACCCCGGATCGTGCCGTCGGCCGTACCGCCCGCCATCAGGGCCGCCGCCAGACCGGCGGTCAGGCAGCGGGCCAGCCCGCAGCGAGACCAGCGCCGCCATCCGGAATGCCGGGCAACTCCCCCGTGCCGTGCCACCAGGCGCATATATACAGTGCCCGGGCTCGACCCACGCCCTCGATCCGCCAGGCCTCGGCGGGCGGCCCGGTCGCGGACGCAAAAGAGATCTCAGGGTCGCCCGGGAGCGGCGGGACTCTCCGCCGTGGCGGCGCCGGCGAAGGCGGAAACCACCACGTCCACCGGCTCGGAGCCCAGGGCCGGGAGGGGACGGCCGTTCACCGTCACCGTCGCTGCGGCCGTGTTGCCCAGACGGAGCCTGACGGAGCCGGTGCCGGTGAACCGCCTCTCCTCGCCGGCGGAAAGGATGCCCTCGAAAAGGACACGGTCGTCGCCCACCGCGCGCACCCAGCAGCGGTCCGCAACCCGGACCACCACCTCCAGTGCCGGCACGGGAGCCAGCAAACCCACCTCCCAGCGCCGACCGTAGGCTGCCTGCCGCACGTCGAGAGCCGGGGCGGGCGCCGCCTCGCCACCCGCCGGTCCCGTGCCACCGTCCGTCGCCATCCCGCCCGCAGCGCCACCCGCGGCCGGAACACCTTCCCCGGAACCAGGACCCGCCTCACCGTCCGCGGCCCCTTCCGTCGGCTCCCCCCCGCCGGCCGGAGCACCGGCCGCCCCAGGCCGGTCCACCAACCCTGTCCGGTCCCCGGCCGGTCCCGTGGGTCCAGGCCGCCCTTCGGGCCAGAGGCCCACCGCGTAGAGCAGGGCCAGGATGAGGCCAACGGCCGCGAGCCAGCGGCCGGCGGTCCGCCGGCGACGCGGCCGCGGCGCGCCCCCGGGGCGGCGGGCCGCCGTCAGCCGCGGGGGAGCTCCGGGCGGGGGGGACGCGCGCCGAGCCCCTGCTGGCGCCGGCACGCGGAGGCTCTCTTCCCCGGAGGCCCCGGAGGCACCGCCCGTTTCCCGCCGCCAATGGTCGAAGGACTCCACCAGGGAGTGGCCGTCCAGGCCGAGGTAATCGGCGTAAGCCCGCAAGAACCCGCGAACGTACACCGGCTCGGGGAGGGCCGCCACGTTCCCCTCTTCGAGAGCCTGCAGGTACTTGGTTCGGATGCGGGTGGCGGTCTGGGCGTCGGCCAGGGAGATGCCCCGTTCCTCCCTGCGCCGGCGCAGGGCCGCCGCTATCTCCTCGAGCCCGATCGGCTCCCGCTCCACGAACCTCCCCCCCATCCTACGGGCCGGGCGCCACCGCGCCCAGAAGATCACCCAGTTCCTGCAGGAAACGCCCGTACGCTGCCCAGTCCCCCCGTCGCATGGCCTCCGTCGCCTGGCGGTAGAGAAGAGCCGCCCGGCGCAGGGTTTCCTCCGCGGGCGCCGTGCCCTCCGCCGGTCCGGCAGCGCCCGCCTCACCCGTCGCAGGGCCGCCGGCCCCGGCTCCGGGACCGGCGGCCCCCGGCGGCGCCCCCAGGGAGGCCTCCAGGGCGGCCGGGAAGGTGTTCTCCATCACCACCCGGTCCCCGTACCCCACCACCACCCGCCGCAGTTCCGGCAGGCCGGTGCCGGTGGCCTTCAGATATATTGGTTTTACGTAAAGGATGGAGTCTTTTATGGGGATGACCAAGAGGTTCCCCCGTTCCAGCCGCCCTTCCCACAGGCGGAACTTCTCCGCGATGGCGTCGTTTTGCTCTATCAAGGCCTCCACCTGCTCCGGCCCGTAAACCAGCCGCTGCTTGGGGAACTTGTACACCAGCAGCTCTCCGTAACGGTCGCCGTCCGAGCGCGCCGCCAGCCAGGCGATCATGTTCTGGCGACGGGCGGGTGCCAGGGGGCTCATGAGGAGGAACTCGGGCCTTTCCTCACCCGGCAGCTGCATGATGACGTAGTAGGGCTCCATGGGCTGGGCTTCCCCGCCCGTCCGCTTCTCCTGGGGGCGCTGCCAGAGGTCCTCCTTGTTGTAGAAGACCACCGGGTCCCGCATGTGGTATTTGGCGTACATCTCCATCTGCACCACGAAGAGGTCCTCGGGGTAGCGGATGTGGGCGCGGAGGTCGGGGGGCATCTCCGCCAGGGGACGGAAGAGACCGGGGAAGAGGGCCGCATAGGCCCTGATGAGGGGATCGCCGGGATCGGCCAGATAAAAGGTCACCGAGCCGTCATAGGCGTCCACCGTCACCTTCACCGAATTGCGCACGTAGTTGAAGACGCCGTCCCCCGTGCGCGTCGGCTCCGAATAGGGGTAATAAGGAGTCACAGTATAGGCGTCCAGCAGCCAGAAGAGCCGGCCGCCGCTCAGCACCAGGTAGGGATCCCCGTCGTAGAGGAGGAAGGGCGCCACCCGCTGGACCCTGGTGGAGATGCGGCGGTGCAGGAGGAGGCGGCTGTCGGGTTTGATGGCCCTGGTGAAGAGGACGTTGTAGTCACCCGAAACGGTGGCGAAGGCCAGGCGCGGCAGGAAGGAGCCGATGGGGACCCCGCGGGCGGCCCGATAAGACGTGTATTTGTTCTCGTCGCCCTGCGGGTAATCGAACTCGGGTTCCCGCGTGTTGACGATGACGTAGGGCTCGGTCAGCTCACCAAAGTAGATGCGAGGCTCGGTCACGGTCAGGGTGGCGGCGACGCCCGCCTTGCGCTCCGGCGGTATGTTGCGGATCCAGAGATCGGGCTGCCCCTCGGGGGTGAGCGAAGCGGCGGGGCTCAGGACGATGCCGTAACCGTGGGTGTACTTGAGGTGCTGGTTGACCCACGTCCGCTCCGGCAGCTCGCCGTACTCGATCTCGCGGCCGGAGATGAGCACCTGTCGCAGGAGCCCGTCCACGGGATAGCGGTCCACGTCCACGTCCTTGAAGCGGTAATAGGGCCTGATGCCCTGAAGCTGCTGGTAGGACAGGAGGAGGACACGCCAGTCCCAGAGGCGCACGTTGTCCAGCGTCCCCCGCTGCGCGGGCAGCTCGGCCGGAGTGAGACTCCTGCCGGCGGGGAACTCGCGCTCCACCACCCGGTCCAGCCCGTAGGCGCGGCGGGTGAAATCAATATTGTGGCGGATGTATCGCTCCTCCTTGGAGATCTCGTTGGGCCGCACCACGAACTCCTGCACGATGCCGGGCGCCACATTGCCCAGGAGGAAGGAAAGAAGCAGGAGACCCGCCAGGCCGCCCGCCAGAAAGCGCTCCCGCCGGCCGAAGGCGGACCAAAAGGCCAGTCCCGCCGCCACCACGGCCAGGGCGGCGAGGGCCCGCAGCCCGGGCAGGCTCACGTGCACGTCGGTGTAGCTGGCGCCGAAGGCCACGCCCCGGGGGGAGTAAAGGAGGCGGTAGCCCGCCAGCGCGTAGCCGGCCGCCTTGACGAGGAGGAAGACGCCGAGGAGGGAAAAGAGATGCAACCGGGCCCGGTGGTGGATCTGGAGGGTGCGGCCGTCGCCCGTTATACGGCCGCCGAGGGCGTAGAGAGCGGCGGCCAGGAAACCGCCCAGGACGAGGATGGCCCCGAGGAACTGGACACCGGCGCTCAGAGCCGGAAAGGTGAAGACGTAAAAGCCCACGTCGCGGCCGAAGAGGGGATCCCGCACCCCGAAGTCCTGGCGGTGCAGGAAGAGAGCGAAGCGCGTCCACTCCCCCGCCAGGGCGAGCCCTCCCATGAGCCCCGTGACGGCCGCAAGGCCCAGAAAGAGGAGGACCAACCCGCGGGGCCGCAACCAGCGCCCCGTGTAGGGCAGGAACTGCGGCGGTATGTAGAAGCCGTCCCGGGCCGCCAGCCACAGGTTGAAAAAGATGATGCCGCCCGTCACGACGGCGCCGGCGAGCCCAATCCCCAATCGCCAGCCCAGGGTGCGCCAAAAGACCCCCCGGTAGCCCAGATCGCCGAACCAGAGCCAATCGAGGTAATAGGCGGCCAGGCGGGCCAGAACGACGAAGACGACGAGCAGACCGAAGAGAAAACCCCAGACGAGCGCGGGCCGCCTTTGCAACGGCATCACCGTCCCGCCACTACATTACCGTTTAACTCGCGGCCCGCAATGCCTTGACATGGTCCCACTGCACTAGCCTGGCAAGAGGGATTTGACGAGCAGGCGCAGGGAATCCCAAAAACGACGCCAAAGGCCGCCCGGCGGCACCGCTTCCGCGGCCGTGAGGGAAGGGGAGGCCACCTCCTCTCCGCCGACGAGGACGCGCAACCGCCCCAGCTCCTGCCCCTTGACGATGGGAGCCACGGCGTAGGGCGGCAGCTCCGGCACCAGCTTTATCTTCCCCTCCTCCCCCCGCCTCACGGTGAGGACGACGGGCGCCCCCAGCGCGATGCCCACGGTCGGCCGCCGGCCCTTGTAGACCGTGAGGGAGGAGGGCACCGCTCGGCGCCAGTCCGGCCGCACGGTGGCAAAGTTACGGAAGCCATATTCCAGGAGACGTTGGGCTTCTCGCTCGCGCAGCTCCTGGCCGCTGACGCCGCGCTCTCTGTCATCCTGCACCCCCATCACCACGGCTATGAGGCGCATGTTTCCCTCGCGTCCCGTGGCCGCCAGGTGATAGCCCGCCTCGGGCAGGTGGCCCGTCTTGACGCCGTCCACGCGGGGATCCTTGAGGACCAGGCCGTTCCAGTTGGGCTGGGTGATGCCCGCGTGGGTGAACTCCTTCATACCCGTGATCCGCAGGGAGTCGGGATGCTCCAGGATCACGTGCCGTGTCAGGATCGCCACGTCCCGGGCGGTGGTGTACTGGTCGGGCGACGAGAGGCCGTGACTGTTGGCGTAGCGCGTATCCGTCAGACCCAGCCGGCGCGCCCGCTCGTTCATCAGGGCGACAAAGGCTTCCTCGCTACCCGACCGGGCCTCGGCCAACACCAGGGCGGCGTCGTTGCCCGACGCCACCATGAGGCCCGGCAGCAAATCCTTGATCCGGACGCGCTCCCCCACCTCCAGGAACATGTTGGACCGCGTATTGTCCAGGGCGAGGCGCCAGGCCTCCTCGCTGACGGTGACGGCCGTGTCGGGGGAGAGGACACCGTCCCGGATGGCCTCCAGGATGAGGTCGAAGGTCATGATCTTGGCCAGGCTGGCCGGCTGCATGCGGTCCCGTTCGTGGAAGGCGTAGAGCACGCGGCCGGTGGCGGCGTCCATGAGGAGGGCGGAGCGGGCCCTGATGCCGAGGGGGTTGGCCGGGTCGGGCCGCTCCTGCGCCAGGGCGACCGCAGCGGCAAGGGATGCGGGGGGCCACCCCCCGCCGCCGACCGGCGGAGAAAAGGCGCCGCCCGCCATCACCGCAGCCGTGGCCGTCAGGGCAACGGCCAGGCGCACCACGGTGCGCAGGGAAACCACCCCCGAGGAAACCGAGAAGCACCGCGCTCGCCCCGCCCACCCGCCGCGGGAGGCCTCCCGCGGCCCGGCGACGGCCGGCGGGGCACGGAATATAGTTTACCGCTGGACAGGGTCCCGTTGCGGACGCAAGATAGGGCCAGCACGCCGCGCTCGGCATCGCCCGGGCGACCCCGAGGCGGGCGCGCCGCCCTTCGGCGCCGCCGGCGCGACCCGAGGGCGGGCGCGGCGCGCCGGACCGATTCCGCGGGAGGGATGGCGGGTGCAGGTCTACCTGAACGGCGAACTTGTCCCCTACGAACGGGCCATGGTGCCGGTGGAGGATCGTGGCTTCGTCTTCGCCGACGGGGTGTACGAGGTCATCCGCTGCTACGCCGGCCGGCCCTTCCGCTTGGGGGACCATCTCGACCGCCTGGCCCTGAGCGCGGCGGCCGTGCGGCTGCCCCTGCCGTGGTCGCCGGCGGACCTGGAGCGGGCCGTGGACCTCACCTTGGCCGCCAACGGCCTGGACCGGGGCGGGGCGGCCGTCTACCTGCAGGTCACCCGCGGCCCGGCCCCTCGGACCCACGTCTTCCCCGCCGCCCCCCGTCCGACGCTGGTCATCATCGCCCGCCCGGAAACCGGTCCCGATCCCTCGCTCCGGGAAGGGGGCGTGGCGGTGCTCACGGCCCCCGACCTCCGCTGGCACCTCTGCCACGTCAAGTCCACGGGGCTCCTCTACAACGTCCTGGTCAAACAGCGGGCCGCCGAGGCCGGCTGCTACGAGGCTCTGCTCGTGCGGGACGGCCTCGTCACCGAGGGAACGGCCTCCAACGCCTTTGTCGTCCTGGGGGGCCTGCTTCACACCCATCCCGAGGGACCCCACATCCTCTCCGGCGTCACGCGCCGGGTGACCCTGGAGCTGGCCGCCGACCTGGGGATCCCCGTCCGCGAGGAACCGGTGGCGGCGGCCGACCTCAAGGCCGCGGAAGAGGTCTTTCTCACGGGCACCATCACCGAGATCATGCCCATCGTCAGGGTGGACGGCTCCCCCGTCGGCGCCGGCCGGCCCGGCCCCGTGACCAGGAGGCTCCAGGAGGCTTTCTCCCGCCTGGTGGCCGGGGGTCCCGCGGGCGCCGTCCCCGGGTCGGAGTGAAAAGCGCCCCCCGCCGCGCGCCCAGGCCGGTTCCGGCCGCCTCAGGCCAAAAGCCACGTCTCCCCGGCGAGAAAGGAGTGCCACTCCAACCACGCCAGCCGTGCCTCCTCGGCCGTAACGGCCCGGAAGCGGAGGCGCGTGAGCCCCGGCCGCGCCTGCGCGGCCACCGGCAGGTCCGGGCCGATGACGGTGGCCAGCCGCGGATAACCGCCCGTTGTCTGGCAGCCGGCCAGGAGGAGGACGGGACTGCCCCCGGCGGGGACCTGGACGGCTCCCTCGCATGTGGGAGCCGAGGGAAGCCGAAGGCGCGCGGGCACCACCGCCGACCCTTCCAGGCGCAATCCCTGCCGGTCCGAACGGTGGTCCACGGCGAACTCGCCGCTGAAGAAGAAGGCGGCCGCCGCGGGGGTGAAAGCGTCATCCTCCGGCCCCGGCACGCAGCGGAGGGTTGCCGTGGCGGGACAGGGCACCAGGGCGCCCTGCGCAGCCCTCCGCCCCGTCAGCTCCGCCGGGGGTGCCGGCGGCGCGCCCACCGGCAGCACGTCGCCGGCCAGGAGGGCGCGCCCCCGGAAACCGCCGAGCCCCCCCAGCAGGTCCGTGCTGCGCGAACCCAGGACCGGCGGCACCGCGATCCCGCCCGCCACCGCCACGTAGGCCCGCAGGCCGGCCGGCCCGCCCTTGATCCGCAGCCGCCAACCGCGCCGCAGGAGGAAGCTCTCCCCCGGCGCCAGGGGCCGCCCCTCCACCTCGGCCCCCAGGTCGGCCCCCGTCACGGCCACGGCCAGATCCGTGAGAGCCTCTGCCTCGAAGCCCAGAAGGGTCACCTCCAGGGCGGCCGCGCCCGGCTCGTTCCCCACGAGGCGGTTGGCCACCCAAAGAGACTGCCGGTCGGCCGCACCCGCCACCGGCACGCCGTCGCCCTGATGACCCGGCCGCCCCAGATCCTGCACCGTGGTGAGGAGCCCGGGCCGCACCACCAAAAGGCCGGGGGCGGCGGCCTCGGCCTCCGCCGCGGCCCGCCCGGCCCGCGCCGCCGCCAGGGCGGCCGCCTGCCTGGCCGCCAAACGGGCGAATTCGGCTTCCCCCACGGGCAGAAAGAGCACCCGGTCGCCGGGGCGAAGGAGGCTTCCCCGCTCCGGCCGGTAGAGGGAGAGGGGCGTGCGACCCAGCAGGCGCCACCCGCCCGGCGACGGGGACGGGTACACCCCCGTGAACTCGTCGGCCACTCCCACCGAGCCGGCTTCCACCCTCGTCCGGGGCGCCGGCAGCCGGGGGACCCGCAGCCGCTCGGGCAGGAAGCCGAGATAGGCGAAACCCGGAACGAAACCCAGGAACTGCACCCTGTACTCGGCCGCGGCGTGGAGGCGCACCACCTCCGCCGCCGCGAGCCCCGTGAGGGAGGCCACCTCGTCCAGGTCGGGCCCCCCTTCCCCGCCGTAGAGGACGGGAACGCGGACGGTCCTCCCGCCCCCGGGGGTCGGCGCCCGGACCAGTCGCAGGGCTACCTCCGCGGCGCCCGCGTGGTCGAGGAGCAAGGGGTCGAAATAGACGGCCAGGGAGGCGGCGGCGGACACCACCTCCGTGACCCCCGCCGGCAGGTCGGCCACCGCCGCGCGCCGCCGGCTCCCCGCCGCGCCGGGTGAGGAGGCGACGGCGCGGGGCGGGGCGCTCCCGTCCGCCAGGCGCGCCAGCACGGCCCGCTCGCCCATGGGCTTCACCGTCCACACGCCCGCCACCCCCCTCTCCGCAACCGGATAGGACCGGCCGCGTCCGGGCAGGATAACTGTACCACCCGGCGAGCAAGGAGCGTCGCTCATGCAGGAGGACATCGGTTCGCTGCTGCGGAGCCTCATCCGGGAAGAGATCCGGAACATGGCGCCTCAGGCCGTATCGCCCGGTCCCTCGCCCGGCGCCCTTCCCGGACCGTCGCCGGCCGTGGTCCCCGGTCCCTCGCCCGGCACCCCACCGGGACCGTCGCCGGCCATGGCGGCGGCGCCCGCCCTCATGGCCCCGGGCGGGCCGCCGGCCGGGACATGGGCGCCCGACGGTCCGCAGGCGGGGTTGGGTCAGGCCGGCCACGGCGCCGAGTCCCTGTCGCCGGCGCAGATCCTGGCCAGGGCGCACATGGAGCTGACGGAGTCCATGCGCCAGAATCTCCAGAAACTCCAGGCCGTGCTGCGGGAGACGGAGACCCTGGCCCAGCAGATGGAGCAGTTCCTCTCCTACCAGTCCCGCCAACCATGGCAAAGAGAGGACGCCCGGCAGGCCGGCCGGCGGCAGGACCAGTCGGTCCCGGCGGAAGGGCAGGGAGACCGGGGCGGTGCCGCGCCGGGCGGCACGGGACCGGACGGCCGTCAGGGACAGCCGTGGAACACCGGGATGCCACAGGGGTGGGGGGAGCAGGGGCCTTCCCGGCAGGGCGCAGCCCGCACCCGCCGGCTCTGGCGCGGCTCGAGCTGAATCTCGGCGCGCTGGCCGAGCTGGGAGGCGCCCGGCCCGGCGGCCACGGCGCGGTTCAGCGGAAGGCGGCGATGGCCGACCAATAACGCTGATCCTCGTACCCCACGCGCCAGACCGCCACGCCGCGCAGGCCCCGCTGCCGCGCCAGGCGGAGCTTGGGGACGATGGAGCGCTCGTCCTCGAACCACACCTCGTGACGGATCCCCTTCTCGTCCGTGTAAGAGTAACGGGCGGAACCCTCGCGGTCTCGCACGATCCGGGCGCGGCGCTCGCCGGCCCGCGTTTTGAGCACCTGCTCGCCGATGCGCTTCATGGGGATGGGAGTGCCCCGGACTCCCTCCACGAGGGGCCAGTCATAACCGTAGGCGGCCAGGCCGAGGACCAGCCGGTCGGCAGGCACCTGGCGGAGGGCGGAGGCCACCACCGCACGGACCCAGCCCAGCGGCGCCACCGGGCCCGGCTTCGTCGTCTCGCCGTGGCGGTCGTAGGCCATCAGGACCACCTGGTCCGCCACCCGGGCGATGGCGCGCAGGTCGTAGGGCTCGTGCCGGGCCTGCTCCTCCTCGAAGGGGATCACGTCCACGCTGAGCCGCTTGCGGCGGGCCTTGAGCTCCCGGCCCAACTCCTCCACGAAAGCGGTGAGACCCTCCCGGCTGGCCGGCTCCAGGAGCTGGAAGTCAAGGGACAGTCCGTCGTAGCCCTCTCGCTCCAACACGGCCACCAGGTTCCGGATGGCGCGGCTCCGGAGGGCGGGGTTGTTGAGGAAGGCGTCGGTGCCGTTCTCGTTGGTCACCAGGGGCTCCAGGCGGATGCCGTTGCGGCGGGCGAACCGCTTAACGTCGTCCTCGCTGCGGTCCGTCACCGCACCGTCCGGGCGAACAAGGTACCAAAAAGGAGCCAGGTAATCTATCAGGCGGCGGTTCCTCTCCACCAGGTCCAGCACCTGGCCGCGGGGCCTCTCCTGGCGGTCGTCGTAGAAGGCCACCACCTCCAGCCGCTGGCGCGCCGCCCCGCCGGCGGGACCCGGTTTCTTGCGCGGCTGACACCCGGTCGCGGCCGCCGCCACGATCCCCAGGGCCAGGCAGAGCACCGCCGCCCGCCGCAGCAATCCGCGCCACCGGTCCTCACCGCTCACCGTCAGCCACCCCCCGCCCCGCGACGCCCGCCGCGCCGCGAAGGGCCCGTCGCCTCGGCCCGGCGCGCGGAAAGCGCCGTTGCCTTAGCCTGACGGCGGAGGCCGGAGGCTATTCGGCCTGGGAGAGACGCTCGGCTTGGCCGGCGCGACCATCGAAGAGACGGCGGTAGTCGGCCTGGGAGATAAGGATCTCCCGCGGCTTGGCCCCCTGGTGCGGGCCGACGATGCCGCGCCTCTCCATCATGTCCATGAGGCGGCCGGCGCGGGTGTAGCCGATGCGCAGCCGGCGCTGGAGGATGGAGACGGAGGCCTGCTGGGCCTCCAGCACGACGCGCACGGCCTCCGGGAGGAGGTCGTCCTCGCAGACGGCCTGCTCCTGGCCCTCGCCATGGTCCAGCACCCCCTCCTCGAACTCCGGCTGTCCCTGCCGCCGGATGAAGGCCAGCAGGGCGTCTAGTTCGGGCTCCGGCAGGTAGGCCCCCTGCACGCGCTGGGGCTTGCCGGCGCCGGCGGGGTGAAAGAGCATGTCGCCGCGCCCCAGGAGCTTTTCGGCGCCGGCGCTGTCCAGGATCGTCCGGGAGTCCACCTGGGACGACACGGCGAAGGCGATGCGGGAGGGTATGTTGGCCTTGATGACGCCGGTGATGACGTCCACCGAGGGGCGCTGGGTGGCCACCACCAGGTGGATGCCGGCGGCCCTGGCCATCTGGGCCAGGCGCTGGATGGCATCCTCCACCTCGGCCGGCGCCACCATCATGAGGTCGGCCAGCTCGTCTATGACCACCACCAAAAAGGGCAGGTTCCGTTCGCCGTTGGTGGCGGCCCACTGGTTGTAACGCTGCACATCCCGCACCCCCGCGGCGGCAAAGGCCTCGTAGCGCCGCTCCATCTCCCGCACCGCCCAGCGCAGGCAGCCGGCGGCCCGGCGGGCGTCCGTGACTACGGGCGCCAGGAGGTGGGGGATGCCGTTGAAGCCCGAGAGCTCCACCACCTTGGGATCTATCAGGAGGAGCTTGAGCTCGCGGGGCGTGGCCTTGAAGAGGAGGCTCGCCAGGAGGCTGTTGACGCAGGTGGACTTGCCCGACCCCGTGGCCCCCGCCACCAGGAGGTGGACCAGCCGGTCCAGGGTGGACACCACCGGCCGGCCCCCTATGTCAAGACCCAGAGCCACCGTCAGGGGCGAGGCGCACCGCTGGAACTCGGGCGTCTCCAGCACGTCACGCAGGTACACGGTGTGGACCCGCGCGTTGGGCACCTCGATGCCGAGGGCCGCCTTGCCGGGGATGGGCGCCACGATGCGCACCCCCGGGGCCGCCAGGTTGAGAGCGATGTCGTCGGCCAGACTGGCGATGCGGGACACCTTGACGCCCGGGGCCGGCTGCACCTCGAAGCGGGTCACGGCCGGACCCTGCTGGGCGTCCACCACCCGCACCTCGACCCCGAAGCTGCGCAGCGTCTCCTCCAGCACTTTCTTCTTGGAATCCACGTCGCGGCGCAGGGCCGGCCCCCCGCGCGAACGGCTGGTCAGGAGCTCCGGCGACGGTAGGCGGTAGTCCTCTCCCCCCAGGGGGAGTTGGCCGCCCGGACCCACCTCGACCGTGGGCGCGGCCGGACCGTCGGTGACGCCTGCCGCCGTCCGGGGCGCGGGTGACGCCGCCAGCTCCCTGTCACCGGCGGAGAGCGCCTCGGCCGCCGGCGGCGAACCCGCAGCCGAGGCCGCCTCCTCCTCGAGGGCTTCGGCGGGTGCCGCCGTCGCCGCCGCCTCCCCGCCGGCCAGGGCGGCCGTTTCCGCCCCCGCCCGCGCTGCCGCGCCGGCGGGGGTCCGCCGCGCCGGGGACGGCGGACGACGCCGTCGGGTCAGGAGCCGGCCCGTCTGCGAGAGCCACTCGCCCGCCACCAGGACGGCGGCCAGGGCCGCCACGGTGCCGACCACGATGAGGCGGCCGCCCGGCCCGAAGGCGCGGCCGAGCCACTCGGACACGGCCAGGCCGAGAGCGCCGCCCCCCTGCTCCCCCAGCAGCATGGCCAGGGCCGGCAGGGACACGAGCGAAAAGAGTACCAAGCCCACACGCCGGGGCAGGGTCAGGAGCTGCGGACGACCCAGGAGGATGGCGAGACCGGCGTAGATGAGGACCACCGGGAGCAGGAGGGCGTCCAAGCCCATCCCCCGGTCGAGCCAGGCCGCCACCCGCGCCCCCACCACGCCCGGCCCGCCCGCCGAAAGGAAATAGACGAGCAGCACGCCGGCGCCGAGACACGCCAGGGCCGCCAACTGCCGCCGCTGCCCGGGCGCCAGCTGCCGTCTCACCAGCCGCCGCCAGGAGCGCCATCCGCTCCTGGCGGCCGGCCGCCTCTGGAGGCGCCTGCGCCTGGCCAAAACCCACCCCCGGGGGCGCATCCCCCGCGGGCACTTTACCAGTCAGGTGGGAGAAGTGACAAGACCGCGGCCGCCGTCAGGGCGTCTTCTCGCCCTCCTCCCGCCGGGTTCCCACGGCGTCGCGCCCCCGCCGCTCGAAGGTATGCCCGCACTCGGGGCAGTTCAGATCGCCGGCCTCCCTGTCCTCGTCCTCCACTTCCACCTCGGCGCCGCAGAGAGGACACACCACGCCCTCCAGCTCCTCCTCCGCCACGTAGAAATCGTCCTCCATCTCGGCCAGGTCCTCGTCCAGGCTCTCCACGTACGCCTCCAACTCCCGGTGGGATTTCTCGAGCCCGGCGATCCTGTCGGCCACCAGGCCCAATACGTCCAGCACCTCCTTGAGCACCTGGTCCCGTCTGTCGGCCCCGTCGCCGAAGCCGGTCGCCAACCCCTGCAGGTACGCCACCCGCTCCTTGAGGTCCGCCAATTCCTTCGCCCCCCGCGGCGGCCGCCGGTCGGTCCGCCGGAGGCTATTATTCCCCGTTTGCGCCCTCGTCTCCCCCTCGGCTTTCTCGTGCGCCGGCACCGTCAGGCGCGGCCCGCGTACTCGCCCGTGCGGGTGTCCACCCGGATCACGTCCCCCACGTTTATGAAGAGGGGAACCCGCACCACGGCGCCCGTCTCCAGGGTGGCCGGCTTGGAGCCGCCGGCCGCCGTGTCGCCGCGGACGCCGGGGTCCGTCGCCACCACCTTCATCTCCACCGTGACCGGCAGCTCGACGGCCACCGGCCGTCCACGGAAGAAGGAGACGCGGAGGGTCATGTTCTCCTGGAGGAAGCGGGCGCGGTCGCCGAGGAGATCGGCCGCCAGGCCGTACTGGTCGTAAGTCTCCAGGTCCATGACGTGGTAGCTCTCCCCGTCGCTGTACAGGTACTGGACCTCGTGGTCCTCCACCAAGGCCCGCGCCACCTTGTCATCGGCGTCGAAGTTGCGGTCTATGATGACGCCCGTCTCCAGATGGCGCAGCCGCGTCCTGACGATGGCGCCCCCCCGTCCCACCGTCTTGTGATGGTTGGCCTCCAGGACCAGGTAAGGCTGACCCTCCACCTCGATGGTGTGCCCGGCCCGCAGTTCGTTCGCGCCGTAGTACATCCGTTTCTTCCTCCCCTCACGTCCCCCGGCGCAGGTGCCGGGAGAGGCCCGTCAGGAGCAGGCAGCCGTCGGCCGTCACCAGCGCCATGTCCTCCACCCGCACGCCGCCCCAACCGGGAATGTAGACGCCCGGCTCCACCGTGACAACCATCCCGGGCAGGAGCACGTCCTCCGAGTCCTTGCCCAGGCGGGGCGCCTCGTGGATGGCCAACCCGACGCCGTGGCCGGTGCCGTGCACGAAGCGGTCGCCGAGCCCGGCCTCCTCCAGCACGCCGGCCGCGGCGGCGTGCACCTGCCCCCCCGTGGCGCCGGGCCTGAGGGCCGAAAGCGCCGCCCGCTGGGCGGCCAACACGGCCGCGTGGATCTCCTCCTGCCGCCCGTCGGGTTCGCCGAGGGGAACGGCGGTCCGCGTCATGTCCGAATGATAGCCGTCCACCCGGGCGCCGAAATCGCACAGGAGGAGGTCGCCCGTCCGGAGACGACGCTCGCCCGGCCGCCCGTGGGGCAGCGCGGAAGCCGCCCCCGCCAGCACTATGGTCTCGAAGGCGGGAGCGTCGGCCCCCAGGCGCCGCAGGGCGCACTCCAGCTCCACGGCCAGCTCGCGTTCGGTCCGGCCGGGCGCCACCAGGTCCGCCACCGCCCCCCAGGCCTGCTCCGCCACGGCCACCGCCCGCCGGACGGCGGCCACCTCGCCCGCGTCCTTGACGGCCCGCAGGCGCTCCACCAAACCGCGGGCGGGGACCAGGGCCACACCCGTCAGCTTGTCCTGCAAAGCGTCGCGCAGGGCGACGCTGACGGCGTCCGCCTCGAAGGCCAGCCGCCCCTCGCCCCCGACTAGCTCCGCCAGTTTTTCATACAGCTCCTGCCTCTCCCGGTAGCACGCTAAGCGGCAACCGCGGGCCTCCCCGGCGGCCTGTTCCTCGTAACGGCCGTCCACCAGGAGCCAGGTGTCCGCGGGGGTGACCAGGAGCCAGCCGGCGCTGCCGGTGAAGCCGGTCAGGTAACGGCGGTTCAGCGGATCGCTGACGAGGAGGGCGGGCAGGTCCGCCTCCGCCATGGCCCCCCGCAGCGCCGCCAGCCGCGCCGGTCCGGGGCCGCCCGCGCCGCCGGACGCGGGCCCGCCGTCCGCCGTCCTGGGTGTCCCCGCCCCGCCGCGCCGGCCGCTACCCCGCGGCATCGCCGCTGTCGCCGGCGGCGCAGGCCACGGCCGCCCGCAGGCCCAGGAGATAGCTCAACGGTCCGAACCCGGCCACCACGCCGCGGCACACCTCCGCCGTGACCGAGCGCCGCCGGAAGGGCTCCCGCGCATGGATGTTGGAAAGGTGCACCTCCACCGTCGGCAGGGCGGCGGCGGCGAGGGCGTCCCGCAGGGCCAGACTGTAATGGGTCAAGGCGCCGGGGTTGATGACCAGGGCGTCAAAGGTGTCGGCCGCCTCCTGGACGGCGGCGACGAGCTCCCCCTCGCCGTTGAACTGGCGGCACTCCACCGCCACGCCCAGCCGCGCGGCTTCCGTGGCGATGAGACCGTCCACCTCCGCCAGGGTGAGGGAGCCGTAAACGTCCGGCTCCCGCCGTCCCAGCAGGTTGAGGTTGGGACCGTGCAGCACCAGGATCCGCACGTCTCTCACCGCGGGTAGGGCAGCGGAAAGGCGGCGCACAGCTCGGCCACCTGCCGTCTCACCGCCTCCAGCTCCCTCTCGTCGTCCCGGCCGCGCAGGGCCCGCAGGATCAGCTCGCCGACCAGCCTCATCTCCCCCTCGCCCATGCCGCGGGTGGTGAGGGCCGGCGTCCCGAGGCGAATGCCGCTGGTGACGGCGGGCTTTTCGGGGTCGAAGGGGATGGCGTTCTTGTTGACGGTGATGCCCACGCGGCCGAGGACCCCCTCGGCCTCCCTGCCGGTGAGGCCGAGGGGGCGGACCTTGAGCAACAGGAGGTGATTGTCGGTCCCGCCGGACACGAGCCGGCAGCCGAGGCCCGTGAGGGTCTCCGCGAGGGCCCGGGCGTTGGCCACCACCCGCTCCTGGTAGACGCGGAAGGAGGGCCGGAGCGCCTCGCCAAAGCACACGGCCTTGGCGGCGATGACGTGCTCGAGAGGCCCCCCCTGGACGCCGGGGAAGACGGCCTTGTCCACGGCACGGGCCTTGTCCTCCCGGCAGAGGATGAGCCCGCCGCGGGGTCCCCGGAGGGTCTTGTGGGTGGTGGAAGTGACGTAGTCGGCGTGGGGCACCGGGCTGGGGTGCAGCCCGGCCGCCACCAGCCCGGCTATGTGGGCCATGTCCACCATGAGCTCGGCGCCCACGTCCCGGGCGATCTCCGCCAGGCGGGCGAAGTCTATGACGCGCGGGTAGGCGCTCGCCCCCGCCACGATGAGCCGCGGCCGCACCACCCGCGCCAGTTCGGCCAGTTCGGCGTAGTCCAGGGTCTCCGTCTCGCGGTTCACCCCGTAAGGGACGAAGTGATAGAGCATGCCGGAGAAGTTGACGGGGCTGCCGTGGGTCAGGTGGCCGCCGTGGGCCAGGTTCATGCCCAGCACCGTATCGCCCGGCTGCAGGCAGGCCAGGTAGACGGCCATGTTGGCCTGGGCTCCTGAGTGAGGCTGCACGTTGGCGTGCTCGGCGCCGAAGAGAAGCTTGGCCCGCTCGCGGGCCAGGTCCTCCACCCGGTCCACGATCTCGCAGCCGCCGTAGTACCGGCGGCCGGGCGTGCCCTCGGCATACTTGTTGGTGAGGCACGTGCCCATGGCCTCCAGCACCGCCGGGCTGGCGAAGTTCTCGGAGGCGATGAGCTCGAGCCCCTCCTGCTGGCGCCGTCCCTCGGCCAGCACCAGGCGGTGCACCTCGGGATCCGCCTCCAAAAGGTGCGGGTAAGCCGTCCCCGCCACGACGCCCATGGTCACGTCCTCCCTTGGCCAGCTCCGCCGCATCCCGCCCATTTTACATCATCCCGGGGGTCGGAACGGCTTTCGTCAGGAACCGCGCCGCTCGGCCCCATGCCCCGTTGCCCGGTTGGCCAGCAGAGCCGCAAGGGCCAGGATGGCCAGGATGTCCACCTGGGAGGCCACGCACCAGCGGCAGACGGCGCGGATGACGAAGAGCTCCATGGCGGTGAGATAGAGGGAGAATACGGCGCCGGTCGAAGCCAGCACGAGGACGGCCTGGGGCAGCCAGATCGGCGGCCGCCGGAGAAGGGCCTGAGCCAGCGCCGCAGCGAAGAGGACCGTGTACATGCCGAGCCCCAGGTAGGCCACAGGCACGCCCAGGAAGAAGGCATACCGGCTGGCGTTGACGAGGTCGCAGCCACCCGAGCCGCCGCAGGCGATGGGGCCGCCCACGGCGTGGCGCCAGCTCAGGTAGCCGGCGACGCCCATGCCCGCCAGGCTCAGGCAGGCCAGCGCCGCCGCCGCACGCCGCGCGCCTAACACCCGGGGAGCGCCCCCCGCCGTCGCGCCCTCGGCTTCCCCGCGGCTTTGCGCCTCTCCCCCGACCGTGCCGACCATCACATGCGCCCGGCGGCGCCCAGCTCCTCCTCCACGATGCTCTTGAACTCCTCGTAGGGGATGGCGCCCAGCACCATGCGGCCGTTGATGAAGAAGGTGGGTGTGGACTTGACGCCCAGCCCCCTGCCCTCCTCGGTATCGGCGCGGACCCTGGCCTCGTAGCGGTGCGAGTCCAGGCACGAGCCGAACTTTTCCTCGTCCAGGCCCAGATCCCGGGCGAAGCGCTTGAGGTTGGCCATGCTGAAGGTTCCCTGGTTTTCCCCGCGCTGGCTGGCGAAGAGCTTGTCGTGGAAGCTCCACCAACGCCCCTGATCGCCGGCGCACTCGGCGGCCTCGGCCGCCCAGCGCGACTCGTCGCCGATGAAGGCGAAGTGCTTGTACACCAACCGGATGTTGCCGGCCGGCAGGTAATCGGCCTCGATGCGCTTGAGGGTCCGGTCGGCCTCGGCGCAATAGGGGCACTGGAAATCCGAGTACATGGTGATGACGACAGGCGCCCCCTCGGGCCCCTTGGCCGCCCGCTCCTCCGGTCCGGCGGAGACCGGAGCCCGTCCTCCCTGGCCCGCCAGCCTCTGCCCCGCCAAGCCCACCGCGATGAGAACGGCAGCCAGGATCACGCCCAGGGCAACGCCCGCCCAGGCGCGGCTCCCGCCACCGCCGCCTCCCCTCCTGCTCCGCGACTTGCCTGCCACGTCCATTCCCCCTCGGATCACGGGGCGAGACCCGCCCCTCGGTGACCGTGGCCGCTCCGCGCCCGAACGCCCCGCCGACGGCCGTGCCAGCAAAGTTCGCGCCGCCGGGGGCCGATTCCTTCCGCCGTCCACCCGCAAGCCTTGGCCGGCCGCGAGCGCAGGGCGAGGCGATGTTTCGCGGGCCTGAAACGGGCCCGCTGACATGCCGGTCCGGGCACCGATAAAATGTTGGCGACGGTCCGGCCGAAGGGCCTGCCGAGCCGCCGGTCGTCGGTGGCACCAGCCGCGGCGGCCGGCGCGCGAACTTTGCACCCGATCGAGGTGAGGGAGCTGAGGATCACCAAGGCGGTCATTCCCGCCGCCGGCCTGGGGACGAGGTTCCTGCCGGCCACCAAGGCGCAGCCCAAAGAGATGCTGCCCGTCCTCGACAAGCCCGTCATTCAGCTCGTGGTGGAGGAGGCGGCCGCCTCCGGTATCCGCGAGCTCCTTATCGTCACTGGCCGCGGCAAGCGGGCCATCGAGGACCACTTCGATTACGTCCCGGAGCTGGAGGAGGTGCTGGCCCGCCGGGGCCGCCTCGACCTGGTGGACCAGATGCGGCAGATAGGCTCTCTCTGCCGCATATTCTACGTCCGGCAGAAGGAGCCCCTGGGCCTGGGCGACGCCGTCCGGCACGCGCGCGGCTTCGTGGGCGAGGAGCCCTTCGCCCTCCTTTTGGGCGACGAGTTCTACACGGGACCGGTCCCCTGCCTGAGGCAGCTCCTCGACGCCGCCGCCGGGTGGACCGGCTGCGTGGTGGCGGTGGCGCCGGTGACGGAGGAAGAGGTGGAGCGCTACGGCATCGTGCAACCGGCAGGTCCCCCGGGCGGTCCCGGCAGCGTCTGGCCCCTGGCCGACCTGGTGGAGAAGCCGCAGCGCCACCGCGCCCCCTCCCGCCTGGCCGTCATCGGGCGGTACGTCCTCACACCGGACGTGTTCTCCGCCCTGGAGGACGTGGGACCGGGCGCCGGCGGGGAGATCCAGCTCACCGACGCCCTGAGGCTCCTGGCCGCCCGCGGCCGCGTGGCGGCTTTCCAGCCCGAGGCGGTGCGCCACGACGTGGGAGACCGGCTCGGGTACCTCAAGGCCATGGTGGAGGAGGGGCTGACGCGCCCCGACCTGGCCGGGGAGTTCGCCCGTTATCTGGCCGAGCGACTGGGGTCCCTCACCCCCGCCACCCCGGCGGCCGGGGGGTGAGGGCGACGCCGGACGTGACCCTTCCGCCCTTGACCGAAGACGGCGGCACCCTCCGCCTCGAGGCGGGCACCGCAAGGCGCCTGACCTTCTCCTACGAGGAATCCTTCACCCGGCCGCGCCGCGACGTGGCAAAGGTCGCCCTCCTCCCCGACGACTGGCAACTGGGAGGCGGAGAACCCCTCTACCGCGTCTGGCGGGGTTGCCTCACGCTGGGCGGGGACGGTCCCGGCCGCCCGGGCGCCGATGCGCTTGCGGCGGAGTCCGACGTCCGGCTCGACTTCACCCTTCTCCTGCCCGTGCACCGGGGACGCGAGTTGCCGCGGACCCTGGGCCACGTGCACCGGCCGGAGCCGGCCGGGGGCGCCCTCTTCGGCGAGCTCTACCAGGTGCTCGCGGGCGAGGCCATGTTCGTCCTGGTGGCCCACCGTCCGGGCAGGGCGGCCGTGGCGGCCTTCCACGCCTCGCCCGGCGACCTGGTGGTGATACCGCCGGCCTACGGCCATTTCACCGTCAACGTGGGGAATACCCCCCTCCTCTGCGCCAACCTGGTCTCCCGCCGCTGCGTGGCCGACTACGGCGCCTTCGCCGGCGGGGCCGTCCGCGTATGGGTCGTGGCCGACGGTGAGCGGGCGCGCCCCGTCGTGGGACCCACCGGCGCCGCCTCCGTTTCGGTTTCCGTCATAGAGAACAACCACCCCCATCCCTGGGTGCGGCGCCGGCACAGCCATCTCTGGGAGATCATGACGAACGATCCCTCCTGGGTGGTCCGGCACCTCTACCACGAGCCCCGCACCGTGGCCGTCTGAAGGCGCGGGCTCGTCCCGGCCCCGGCCGGCGCGGCCGCGGCGGCGGCCCTGCGGCGCCTTCCCCCTCCGCGGGCGCACCCGCCGGCGGAGCCGCCGGCCGCGGCGGCGACGGCACCGTGCGCTCCCTCCCCTGCCCCGTCAAACTAGCAGGGGCGGGGGGTGGTTTCCCCGCGAAATGGCCCCCTTTGGTCATGGAGAAGGGAGATTTTTTAATCGAATTTTAATCGTGCCAGTATCGCCGCCGTTTGAAAGGAAAAGGCAGTGGCGCAAAGGGGTACGGAAGTCCGCGGTCTCGTGAAGCGGGGGAGGATAGGCGAGCACCTGGTGCGGCGCGGCCTCCTCTCCCCCGACCAGCTCGACGTGGCCCTGGAGTACCAGCGCAAGACGGGGGAGCCCCTGGGCGAGGCCTTGGTCCGCCTCGGTTTCCTCGACAAGGAGCTCTTCCTCAAGGTGCTGGCCGAGCATCTGGGCGTCGAGTTCCGCAACCTGGGCGAGCGGCCGCCGGACCCGGCCGTGAGGGACCTCCTCCCCCCGGCCCTCAGCCGGCGCCTGCAGGTGCTGCCTCTGGAGCGCCGGGACGGCGCCGTCGTCCTGGCCATGAAGGATCCCAGCGACGTGGAGGCCCAGGAGGAGGTCCGCCTCGTCACCGGGCTCGAGGTGGAGCCCGTCCTGGCCGACGACCTGGAGCTCAAGCGCATCCTGGAGGAGCAGACCGGCCCCCGGCCGGCGCCGCCGGCCAAGGGTGCGGCCGGCGGGACCGTCCCCGACGGGGCAGCCGAGGGGGCGGCGGACGCGCCCGTCATCAGCCTGGTCAACGCCCTCCTGCTCCTGGGCGTACGGGAGAAGGCCAGCGATATGCATATCGAACCCTTGCCCGAAAAGACGCGGGTGCGCCTGCGGGTGGACGGCCTCCTCCGGGACGGCCCCTCCCCGCCCCGCCATCTGCACGAGGCCATGGTGGCCAGGATCAAGGTCATGGCCGGCCTGGACATCGCCGAACGCCGGCTGCCCCAGGACGGGCGCTTCTCCTTTCAGTGCGGGGAGCGCAGCTACGACGTCCGCGTCTCCACCATGCCCTCCCTGCACGGGGAGAAGGCCGTCCTCCGCGTCCTGGACAAGTCGGCCGGCATACCGCCCCTGGAAGCCCTGGGCATGAGCCCCGAGGTCCTGACCGGCTACCGGCGGCTGCTCCACCAGCCTTACGGCCTCATCCTCGTCACGGGCCCCACGGGCAGCGGCAAGTCCACCACCCTGGCAGCCAGCCTCCGCGAGCTGGACGGCAGGACCAGGAACATCGTCACCGTCGAGGATCCCATCGAGTACGAGGTGCCGGACGCCACCCAGACCCAGATCAACGTCAAGGCCGGCCTCACCTTTGCCGTGGCTCTCCGCCATCTCCTCCGCCAGGATCCCGACGTCATCATGGTGGGCGAGGTCCGCGATCTCGAGACGGCGGCCATGGCCGTGCGCGCCGCCCTCACCGGTCACCTGGTCCTCAGCACACTGCACACCAACGACGCCCCGGGGGCTGTCGCCCGCCTTCTGGACATGGGAGTGGAACCCTACCTCCTGGCTCCCGCCCTGACGGGCGTCCTCTCCCAGCGCCTGGTGCGCCTCCTCTGCCCGCGCTGCCGGCGAAGGGAAAGGCCGCCGGCCAGGGTGCTCCCCCAGGGCATGGAGGTGGGACCCGACGAGCGATTCTGCACCGCCGTGGGCTGCCGCTCGTGCCGGCACGGGTACCGGGGACGGACGGGCATCTTTGAGCTCCTCACCGTGACCGACCGGTTGCGCGACCTGATCCTGGAACGGGCCCCGGGCAACGTGCTCCAGCGGGAGGCCCTGGCCGGTGGCGAACTGATCCCCCTCGTGCGGGAAGGGCTGGCGCGGGCGCGCAGCGGCGACACGTCCCTGGAGGAGGTGGTGCGGGCCGTGCTGACGGAGGCGGTGGAAGCGCCCGCGCCGGCGTGAGCTCCGCCACCCTTTTCCGCTACCGCGCCCGGAGCCGCCACACGGGCCGGGTGCACCGCGGTCTCATGGAAGCCGAAAGCCGCCCGGAGGTGGTGGAGCGCCTGCTGGCCGGCGGCGCCGTCGCCCTCGACGTCCGCCCCGCCACCCTGGCGGCCACCTGGCGCGCCTGGCGGTCGCGAACGCGGCGGCCGGGACCGGCCGAGCGCGGCTCCCTCTACCGGCAACTGGCCTCGATGCTGGGGGCGGGCCTGCCCCTCCTGCGCGCCCTGGAGGCCGCAGCGGGCCAGGCGGTCGGCCCCTTGCGGGAGGCCGGGCACGACCTGGCGGCCCGCGTCAACGCCGGCGAAACCCTCTCGGCGGCCCTGGCCGCCAACGGTCGGATCTTCCCGCCCCTCCACGCCAGGATGGTGCGCGTGGCCGAGGAGAGCGGCAACCTGGATGTGGTGCTGGGCCGGCTCGCGGCCGCCGAGGAGGAGGAGGCCGAGTTCGGCCAGCGTTTCCGCTCGGCCGCCACTTACCCGGCGGTTGTGCTCTCCTTCAGCCTCGTCCTGGTGATCTTCCTCGTCACCTTCGTGGTGCCCACCTTCTCGGAGCTGTTCCGGGAGCTGGACGTGCCGCTGCCGCTGCCCACCCGGCTCGTCCTGGCGGCCGCCTCGCCCGCCGCCCTCGGTCTCGCCGCCGGCGCGGCCGCGGCGGCCGGTCTGGCTGCCCTGGCGCGGCAACGGGCCCGCCGCCGGTCGAGGCCGGGCTCCGACCCGCCCCGCAGCAACCCGCTCCTCTTCCGCGTCCCAGGTCTGGGGCCCGCCCTTACCGCCCGGAGCCAGGCGCGCCTCCTCTCCTCCCTGGCGACCCTCCTCCGCAGCGGCCACCCCCTGCCCGACGCCCTGGCCATCGTCGCGCCGCTGGCCCTCGGGCGTACCCAGGCCGAGGCGTGGGAGGAGGCGCGGCGCGCGGTCCTGGCCGGCCAGCCCCTCTCGGCGTCCCTCCGCGTCTCGGGCGCCCTGCCGCCCATGGCCCTCCAGCTCCTGGCCGGCGGCGAGGAGGCGGGCAACGTGGACGACATGCTGGACCGGGCGGCCGAGATCTACGCGGCCCAGGCCCGCCACGCCCTGGAAAGGCTGGCGTCGGCCCTGGAGCCCGTCCTCATCGTCACCGTGGGGGGCATCGTCGCCGTCGTGGCGGCGTCCCTCTTCCTGCCGGTTTTCCGGCTCATCAACGCCCTGGGGGGTAGGGTCTAGGCCCGGCGCACCCGGGGGAAACATCCGGCCCGGCACGGCCGGGCATTGGGGGGATGGAGAATGTTCATGGCGAGGCTGGCGGAGCTCCTGGAGCGAACGCGCCGGAGGCAAAAGGCACGCGCGGCCGGCGGGCGTTCCCGGGGCGAGGGGGGCTTCACCCTCGTGGAGATGGCCGTGGTCGTGTCCATCATCGGGTTGCTGGTGGCCCTCGCTCTGCCCACCTATCTGGGTGCCCGCAAAAGAGCATATCAGACGGAGGCCAAGAACATGCTGCAGGAATACCGCTCCGCCGCTTGGAGAGTTGTGTCCATATGATGGTGTAAAAACGGGGTAACCCCCGGGGTGGTAGAAGGAAGGGCCACCCTCCCTCTGGTAGATGAAAGTTAACGA
>FWPU01000515.1_pt1 | contig 123751 bp, 107 predicted proteins | sample 2228361 | NCBI WGS metagenome assembly FWPU01 (sample SAMEA103939777, study PRJEB20133) | metagenome | reverse complement strand
TATCTCATGTCATCCCACAAGTCACCTTATTCTTCTTCAGAGGTTAGTCCATTAAGTGTTAAGCTTCTGTCTTTAGCAGCAGATATAGCTAGCATGTTTGCTGAGACTTGTAAAGAGTTCATCACATTGAGAGCGCTTAAATAAGTTAACTTTTTTGACATGAAATTATATATGATAACAGTATAGTGATAATGAGTACATCTCATGAACTTTTTTGATGGCAACCTTTATTGTCGCAGAGATTTTATAGTCTTAAGCATTCATGTGTTCTAATCATGAGTTCCGAAGATTTACTGGTTTCTTAACCTCATGCATTAATTAAAAAGTTTAAAGTATAGACTCCTTATCATTCTTTTAAGGGGGTTAGCTTTTCGAGGATCGTACTGGACAAAACCACTCCTCAAAGCCCCATGATCTGCAGGAAAGCATCGATAATCCTTCCAGTTAGGAAGTTGGGCTGAGCCACTATAAGGTTTCCTCGCTATTAGAAATGAATCAGCCCTAGTTTCACTAAACCAGTTCTTATCACGAAAAGTTGGAGCACAATTAGTGTGAGCATGTAAAATCTCTAAATTCACATATCTAGCTAGAGCAACCATGCCATCAGTAAAAAAGCGATAGCAGTCTACTGGATAGCGGTGTTCTGCAAAACCATTTGGAGCTACTATGCAAATCAACCCGTTTTTTTTAAGAACTCTCGTCATTTCTTCCATTGTTTTCCAAAAAAATTCAATATGCTCAAAAGCTTGTCCAGAAATAACTATATCGAAACTATCAGTTTCTACTTTGGACCAATCGTATGGACTAGGGAGAACAATACTAACATTAGGTCCTTCCTCTAAATCTAGTCCAACATATTCATACCTTTGGAGATCAAAAAGAGGTCGATAGCAACCATTTACATCGTAGCTTCCAACGTCTAGAACTCGAAGCTTAGTATTCGCTTCTAGCTTTGAAGCGTACTCTTCAACAAAAAAACTCATACGAGCCAATGAAGATTGATGCATAGGTTATTAAGACATTAAACTTCGACTTTAATGTAGCACTGTCTCAACCAGATAATGCTGAAGCTGTAACACAACATTATATTCTAAGTCACACGAAGCTCTGGCTGCCAATCAAACTCCCTTGAGTGGGAATGCCACCTTTTGGGCTTTACTGGCGGCGGCAGCGAACCCAATGGCAGTGCTAACATTTGGCGCGTCGATGGCCTGTTGCACACATTTAATCAGCAGCCGAGCCCGAACCAACCGCCGATTACAGGGCATGTCGTTGCCGACTGGGAACAACGCATCAGTGATCTTTACATTCAGGGGGCACAGGAACTCAATGAAGAGCGGCGCAAAGCCATCTATGCTGAAGCCCAACGCCTTGCCCAAGAATACCTGCCCTTTATCTATCTCATTAACCCCTTGTCCCTCACTGCCTTTCGCAATCATGTGATTGGCGCTAATCCAACCGCGCTTGGCGGTGCCCTGTGGAACTTAGATGAGCTACAGGTAGCCACAACCTTAACATCGGAGTAACGGATTGATTGAGGCGCATCCTCTATTGAATTGAGGACTCCTGAGGAGTACTACTGTGCTACACTCTTGCCATCAAGAGGAACATGCGAATTAATGACCAGCGAACTTGAAACAAGGATTTGGGATCAACCTTGGCCGAAGGGTGGTTTAGAAGCAGTTAGTCAGTGTCCTGTCTGTGGCAGCAGTCACCGCAAAGTGCTTCACAGTCAGTTAATCGATAATGTTTTTTTCTGTGCCCCGGGTAAGTGGACACTGTTTTCTTGCCGAGACTGTGGTTCAGCTTATCTCGATCCACGTCCCACTCCTGAAACCATTGGGCTTGCCTACAGCAGCTACTTTACTCATGCTCAACAAGAAAACTCAGTCCCTTTCAGCAACCTTCAGCGCTTGAGAAAACTGAAGCGGCTGTTGGCCAACGGCTACAGGAAACGGGAGTACCAACCTCATCTTGAGGAGCCAAGCAGTGAATGGGGGTATTTTCTAGTCAAGCTTTTACCTTTTTTAGGTTATCCAATTGATCAAGAGTATCGACATCTCAAATTTCCAAATTATTCCTCAACCCCCACTTTGTTGGATATTGGTTGCGGTAGTGGCCTCTTCCTCAGGAAAATGCAGCAGTCAGGTTGGCAGGCGGTCGGAGTTGAGCCTGATCCAAAAGCAGTTGCAAGAGCACGCTCCCTAGGTATAGAAGTTTACGAGGGAGGAGTAGAAGTTTTTCAAGGTAAAGAGGCATTGTTTGATGCCATCACGCTGTCCCACGTGATTGAGCATGTGCATGAACCCGTGAGTGTTCTTGAATCTTGCTACCGCTTACTGAAGCCCAATGGCACCCTATGGCTTGAAACTCCGAACATTGACGCTTTAGGGCACAAGATTTACCAAGAAAACTGGCGGGGACTTGAGCCACCACGTCATTTGGTATTGTTTAGTCTTCAGTCTTTAACAAGACTCCTCAAAAAGCTAGGATATAGGAATATAAAGTTGTTAGAGCGAAAAAGTCCAGCAGCGGATCTTTTCTTAAAAAGCTATCTCATGTCATCCCACAAGTCACCTTATTCTTCTTCAGAGGTTAGTCCATTAAGTGTTAAGCTTCTGTCTTTAGCAGCAGATATAGTTAGCAGTTTTGCTATGAATTGCAAGGAATTCATTACGTTAAGCGCTTCAAAATAGGAATCGTTAATACTAACTCAGGACTGAATTCCTTCAGATGAATTTCCCGAAGGCTCGTTAGACTCCGATACTTCTGAGTTTTCTGCAAGTTGCTGCTTTGCCTGTTGCCAAAGGGCTTCTAGCTCTGCCAAGTTGTAACTCTCGAGGGGGCGGTCAATGATCGCTTCAATCTGCTCAAGGCGTTGAATAAAGCGACGATAGGTGTCTTGCAGGGCTTGCACAGGGTCAAGCTGGCACCAGCGGGCAAGGTTAATGACGCTAAAGAGCAAATCGCCTAGCTCAGCCGATTGTTGTTCGGGATTGTTCTGCAAAAGGGCTTCTTGAAACTCAGCCAGCTCTTCGTAGAATTTCTCCCACGCACCACTAATGGTTGGCCAATCTAAACCGGAGCGGCTGGCACGCTCACCAATTTTGATACCAGCAATTAGGGGAGGCAGGGTACGGGCATAGTGTTGCAGTTTTTGGCTGAGGGGTAGGCTCGCCTCCTCTCCTTTTTCTTGGGCTTTAATGTTTTCCCACTGTTGCCGGACTTCTTCTGGTGTGCTTAGCTCAATGTTGCTAAAGACGTGGGGATGGCGACGAATAAGTTTTTCGGTAATCCCTTGGGCAACTTCGGCAAGGGTAAATTGACCGGCTTCTGCAGCCAGTTGACTTTGCAAAACCACTTGCAGGAGGAGGTCTCCCAGTTCTTCGGCGATCGCTTGGGGATTCTCTTCCTGCAGGGCATGAACGACTTCGTAGGCTTCTTCGAGGATGTAGGGAATCAAGCTGGTGGGGGTTTGCTGCAAGTCCCATGGACAGCCTCTTTCCGGATGGCGCAACTGTTGCACCACCTGGATGAGCTCCTGCACTTGGGCTAGTACTGGTGGCAAAGGCGGCGGCAGGTAGAGTTGCAGGGGGCAGGCGGCACTGCTGAGGTGAGTCAGCTCTGTAAGGGTGAGGGCTGTCGCTTGATCTTGGGCATCAATGAGGGTGACCGTCGTGGAAGACGGCCAGTGGGATTGCAGGTGTTCGCTCAACTGTTGGGCGATCGCCACCGTCGGGATTTGGGTAATGAGCCCCCCTTGGGCTAAAACCGCTGCCTGATCAAGGACACTAGCTGCCGTGAGAACACACAGGGGGGTGTGACCCGTTGTTGTTGCCCAATTCACCACTACTGTGTCACCCCATTGTACATGTCAGATTATTTTAACTAGCGAGCGGTTCAGAGAGCCATTAGAATGCTGCGTTGAGCAGATCCTTGAGGGCTGCCCTAGCATTGGGAAACTGAAACTCAAAGCCACTGGCAAGGGTGCGCTCCGGTAAGACTCGCTGCCCTTTGAGGACAACATCTGCCGCTTCACCCAGCAGGAGTTGCAAGACAGCCGCAGGAACGGGTAACCAAGAGGGGCGCTGCATCACTTCCCCCAAAACCTGACAGAATTCCGCCATGCGGAGCGGCTCTGGGGCAGTGGCATTATAGACCCCCTGCATCGTCGGTTCATCCACAGCCGTTAGGATGAGTCGAACTAAGTCCTGTTGATGGATCCAAGAAAACCATTGCTGTCCCGAACCCAGCGGCCCGCCTAAATACAAGGAAAATGGAGGCAACAGTTTGGCCAAGGCGCCCTGCCGACCAAGGACAATCCCAAACCGGAGAATGACGAGACGCACCCCTAAAGCAGTCACGTCTTGGGCAGCGGCTTCCCAGTCTTGGCACACCCGCGCTAAAAAGTCGGAGCCGCCGGCATTGGTTTCCAAAAAGGTTTCAGTGTCACTGGTGCCGTAGTAACCAATGGCAGAGGTAGAGACAAGCACTTGTGGACGCTCTTGGACGCTGGCGATCGCCGCCACGAGTTGCTGGGTTCCGGTCACACGACTGTCATAAATTTCTTGCTTGCGCGCTGCTGTCCAACGGCCATTAGCGAGGGGTTCCCCTGCTAGATGAATAACAGCATTTGCCCCATTCAGGGCTTGATACCAGTCTCCCGCCTCTTTGGGGGTGTAGGGAACCAGCGTCATCTGTGCTGTTTCTTGCAAGGCTTGGGGTACTTTTTGCGGATGACGCACTAAAGCTGTGACCTGATCCCCCCGCTCCAGCAGCGCCTGCACCACCTGCTGACCCACAAAACCCGTGGCGCCGGTAACAACAACCCTCATAATGCCTCCACCTTGGGCTGCCATTCTGCACCGTACTGCTCTCGGAGGGCTTGCCAAGCAGCAACCTGTCCCTCCTCGTATTCACCCGGCTTTCCCCACTGGAGAAAGGCACTGAGGACGGATTTGTCGTTGGCATCGAGAAAGCGGATGGCGTAGGTGGGGAAATTGCCCCGCTTGGCTTGACCTTCTTCAAAGCGAACCATTGCCACCTGATCCATGTTGAGGTGGAACTCAAAAGCCTCGCTGTGCATGTTGGCATAGCGCCCCTTCGGTAGCTCGGCATAGAAGATTTTTTCAAGGGGCGATCGCACCTCGAGAACGGCGGTGTCATTGGTCACCACAAGGCGCAGCAAGCCCAGACGAGAACAGTCTGCGAGAAATTGCGGCAAAGGGTGCTGGGGACGAGTCAACGCTGTAGTCATTGCTATAATTCAAAATCTCCAAAATACCGTAGCTGGAACAGGCCAAGATAGAAGCATGGCTCATTGGTACGACCGAACACTCGCAAACGCGATACTTTAAGAGAGAGGCATAGCCGTCCCTTTTTGATTCTAGCGGAGCGCCTTGCCAGAATTTTTATCGTGGCTTGTCTATGCCCTCTGACACCCCAACAGATGAACTACGTCAGCGCCTGCGCGCCGAGGCGATCGCCCCTTATCGCGGTCTGCGACGGGTGTTTTATGGTGTTTTTGCTGCCTCAGGTCTGATGGGGGGCTTCATCTTGGTTCTCAAGTGGCTCGCCGGAACAGCCCCCTCGGATGTGGGTTGGAGTTTGGCCTTGCAGTTGGGGGTCGTGGTGTTGATGGTGGCCTTGTGGCGTTGGGATCAGCCGCGATCGCCCCGCTCCCCTAGGAACGCTGAGCCACCAAAAAGCGATCCTGCTGATTGAGATCCGGCAGGAGTTGTACCTGTTGGTAAGCACCAGTTGTATAGGCGATCGCCCGTGCTGCTTCCCCCTGACCCGCCATGAGTTCAATAAACAGCCAACCTTGGGGCAGGAGATATTCCGGTGCGGTTTGCACCAACTGCCGCACAGCAACGAGGCCGTCGTTACCACCATCGAGGGCAAGGTGGGGTTCATGGTAGCGCACTTCCGGTTGCAACGTAGCTAACATTGCCGTGGGGATGTAGGGCGGATTACTGAGAATGCCTTGCACCTGCCCTTTCAGGTGAGTAACCGGCTCAAACCAACTGCCCTGATAACAATGGATGCGATCCCTGAGCCCATAGCGGGCAATGTTTTCTTGGGCAACCGCAAGGGCAGCGGCACTCTTGTCCACCGCATGCACGTGCACTTGCAGCCATAGACGCGCCAACCCGAGGGCGATCGCCCCGCTACCGGTGCCTAAATCCAACCAGTGACCCTGCTGTTGCTGGGACGGCACCCACTGCGCCACCCAATCCAGAAGTTCCTCAGTTTCAGGACGGGGGATTAAAACACTGGGGCTCACTGTCAGCTCCAGATCCCGCCAGTAAGCACGCCCGAGTAAGTATTGCAGGGGAATGCGTGCTTGCCAGCGTTGTTGCCAGCGACGACTCAGTTCCGCAAGGGGCAACCTTAAGGGAATAGTGGGGGAATGAATGTAGGTCTGAAGCGTTAGATCAAGAGGCATTAAGTTACTGAAGGCCAGCAAAAAAGTTTTCAGCTCAGCCCGACCGCTAGTTTTTTCAGTTTCTGGAATACACGTACAAGCCCACTGCCACCACTCCCAGAGTGCCTGCCCACTCACAGAAAAACTGTGAGACTTGTTTTCCTCAGATACTCGTATCACAATAGCCCTAGAGCATTCTGTGCCTTTATCCACTGTGGCAGATTTTCAGGATCAGCTTCAACGCCTCCAAGAGCAACTGCAAAAGGCGCAGGCGCGAGCCAATGAGCTCCAGCAGGCGATGCCTTCTACGACGCCAACTGAATTGTCTGCAACCAGTGAAACAACTGATCGCCAAAACTCCCCAGATTGGCATGATGAAGCTGCCCAGATTGAAGCCCAAGTGCGAGCGCTAACAGCAGTAACAGAACTGCAAGATCGCTTGATAGAAGCCCTCCTCGAAAAGCAGCGGTTACAGTTTGCCCTTGAGCAGGAGCGGGAACACCATGCCCGCACCCGCCAAAGTCTGATTACTGCTCTTGGGGATGCTCTCGATACCCTCAAACAACGGCGGCGATCGCCCAAGGCGCTCTAGGGATCCCCAACAGGGGCGGTTTGGCGCGGCCACAGAGAAATCGTCAGACCCGTGAGGACGATTCCGCCGCCAACAAGAACCGAGATGGCCGGTACCTCCCCAAACAACAGAAGAGCAAACAAACTGGCGGCTAAGGGTTCGGCCAAGACTAAGAGTGTCACCCAAGTGGGCGACAGCCAGCGCACCCCCCAGTTCAAACTGGTGTGGCCAATCAATTGGGGAATCAGCGCGAGCAGCACAATAGCTAAATAAAGCTGCTTAGGCCAACCGCCGTAGGGCACCCCCAAAAGCCACGGCAGCGGTAGGAGAATCAGGGCAGCAGTGGAATAGGCAATGAGGGCGTAGTGATGAATTTGCAGCCCGATAGCCTGGGCATGCTGACTCCAAAGGAAATAGAGACTGACTGCCCAAGCTGCCGCTAAAGCCAAGCCATTCCCCAGTAAAGGCTGACTGGCAGCAGCACTCGTGGGTTCACCCCAGCCAATGAGGGCACCACCGACTAGGGCAATCATCATTCCCAGCACCGCGCGGGGTTTTAAGGTTTGGCGTTGCCAGACATAGCTAATGAGCGCTGACCAAATAGGCGTTGTCGTCACCAATGTGGTGGAGGCGGCGACGGACGTGTAGCGCAGGGACGTAAACCACAGGCTAAAATGCGCTGCCAAGGCCACCCCCGCCAAGAGGGCATAGCGCAGATTGCGATCGCTCAAGTCAGACCACGGCCAGTAAAATAACTGCGGCAAGAGAAAGACCGCGGCCAGCGTCAATCGGCCTGCTGCCAAGAGCATGCTCAACCCCATTGTGGTGCCAAAAGAATCAGTGACCACCCCTTGGCTGCCCCAGCGCACCAGTACCGCCGCTGTTGACACCGCCAGTACCCCCACCGCCAAAATGAGGGTAATGAACCAGCGGCTAGGTCTATTTGCCAACATCGGGAATGGGGACAGGGGCTTCCCCATCTAAACCAAAGGCTGTGTGCACCGCTTGCAATGCCCGTACCCCTGCCTCCGCCGCCACCACACAACTGACGCGAATTTCCGAGGTGGCAATCATCTGGATGTTGATGTTTTCTTGAGCAAGGGCGGCAAACATCCGCGCTGCAATGCCGGGACGGTGAATCATGCCCACGCCAACAATACTCACCTTGGCGATCGCCCGATCCACCAAAACCGCTGTGTAGCCCAGTTTTGGCTGTAGGTCTTGGAGCAACGCTTCGGCGCGATCCGCATCGGCAGCCGCCACCGTAAAGGCAATGTCACGGCTGATCACCCCCGCCAAGGAGCGCGATCGCTGGGACTGAATAATCATATCGACGCTAATACCTGCATCGGCAAGGGTCTGAAAAATTGCTGCGGCCATGCCGGGGCGATCGGGCACATCCCGAATGGCCAACCGTGCCTGTTTGGCATCAAGGGCAACGCCTCTGACGGGTGGGGCAGCGACCGGTTCTTGGGGCATTGCGGGTTCGGCTTCCACTTCAAAGGTTTGCGCCAAAACAGCGATCGCCCGTCCGGCATCTGCTGCGGCAACGGTACAACTGACGTTCACTTCCGAGGTGGAAATCATCTGCAGGTTAATGCCAGCGGCTGCCAAGGCGGAAAACATTTGAGCCGCCACGCCCGGGCGACCAATCATGCCCGCGCCGGTAATACTGACTTTGGCAATGTCGCGATCCACAAGGACATCCGTTTCTTGAGCCACTTGGTGTGGGTTCAAACGGGGATAAAAGGCGACGGCCACGGCTTCGGCTTGGTTGAGAACTGCCTTTTGTACCGTAAAGGCAATGTCGTTGGTTTGCCCTTCGTGAATCGACTGAATAATCAGGTCAACATCGAGGTTCTGGCGGGCGAGTTCCCCAAACAGTTGCGCCGCCACCCCGGGGCGATCGGCCACCCGCAATAGGGCAACTTTGGCTTGATCGGTGTCGAGGGCTACCCCATCCACGGGTTTGCCCAGTTCAAGGTTTTCCACTGGCCGGGGCGATCGCGCTGGTGCCAGAACCCGCGTGCCCGGATCATCACTCCAACTGGATCGCACCACCAGATCCACCCCATAGTTACGGGCAATTTCCACCGCCCGCGGGTGCAACACTTTAGCGCCTAGGCTGGCCAATTCCAGCATTTCATCGCAGGTGATTTCTCTCATCAGTTGCGCCGTGGGCACCAGTCGCGGATCCGTCGTTAAAATGCCCGGCACATCGGTATAAATTTCACAGCAATCGGCTCCCAGAGCTGCCGCCAAAGCCACTGCCGAGGTATCAGAGCCGCCGCGGCCAAGGGTCGTCACTTCAAAATCTGCATCGGCAGTAATGCCCTGAAACCCAGCCACCACCACCACTTGTCCCTCCTTCAGGTGCCGTTCCAGCCGTTGGGTTTCAATGTGGAGAATGCGGGCACGGGTATGGGCAGGTTCGGTGACAATCCCCACTTGGGCACCTGTTAAAGAAATGGCCGATTCCCCAAGGGCATGGAGTGCCATCGTCAGCAGGGCGATGGAAACCTGCTCCCCTGTCGATAAGAGCATGTCCATTTCCCGCTGGCTGGGGTGGTCGGTAATGTCCCGCGCCAGTTGCACAAGGGTATCGGTGGTTTTGCCCATCGCCGAGACCACCACCACCACCTGATGACCTGCAGCTACCGTTTTTTGCACCCGTCGAGCCACTGCTTGGATGCGCTCAACACTGCCGACGGATGTGCCGCCATATTTTTGAACAATCAATCCCATTGTTTCTGCCAGTCCTTCTCCAAAGGCGATTTCGCACGTGGCATCTTTGCGTTTCTATACCTGTTGACAAACCCTCCTCCGCATCCCCACCTAGTTTCTGAGGGAGGCACTTGAGGAGGTACAACAGCCGCAACTGCCAACGATTCCACCATGGTACTTCAGCGATTGTTCCAAGGATGGGGCAGGGTGCATTGGCTGCCCAAAAATCACTGATAAACTGGAAATAACGGTTCGATCTCGTCAATGGCAACGGCACATGAAACACGGTCAACGCATTTCCCAACGACTCAGTCAACTGGCTTTGATCGTGGGCTTATGGTTAACCCCCACCAGCGTTGGGCTAGCGCAGTCCAGTAATAGTCAGACCGTGTCCTACAGCCAGTTTATTGCCGAACTCAAGGCCGGTGCGGTCAGCTCGGTTGAGCTTTATCAAGAGCAACGGCTGGCCAAGTTTCGGCGCAAGGATCAACCGGAAAAGTCGCCCCCCCAAGAGGTCTTACTGTTTGATCGCAATCCCGAACTGGTGGAACTGCTGCGGCAGGTGAGCACGAAGTATAACACCAATGTGCGGGTAGTACCCTCCGGTAGCGATAGTGCCGTGGTGGGGGTGATTTCCAACCTAATGTTGGGCTTTTTTCTGTTGATTTTATTTCTGATGATTCTGCGCCGTGCCAGTGGTGCTGCGGGTGGCCCTGGGCAAATTTTGAACTTTGGCAAGTCCCGTGCCCGCTTTCAGATGGAAGCCCAAACTGGGGTCACGTTTGATGATGTAGCCGGAATCGAGGAGGCCAAAGAGGAACTACAGGAGGTTGTCACGTTCCTGAAAAGCGCTGAAAAGTTCACCTCCATTGGCGCTCGCATTCCCAAAGGGGTACTCCTTATTGGGCCACCCGGAACAGGGAAGACCCTCCTTGCCAAGGCGATCGCCGGTGAAGCGGGGGTGCCCTTCTTTTCCATTTCCGGCTCGGAATTTGTGGAAATGTTTGTGGGGGTGGGTGCCTCGCGGGTGCGGGATCTCTTCAAAAAAGCCAAAGAGAACGCCCCTTGCCTTGTCTTTATCGATGAAATTGATGCGGTGGGTCGGCAGCGGGGAGCCGGTATTGGCGGCGGTAACGATGAGCGGGAGCAAACCCTCAACCAGCTCCTGACGGAAATGGATGGCTTTGAGGGCAATACCGGCATCATTGTGATTGCAGCTACCAACCGCCCCGATGTTTTAGATGCTGCCCTGCTGCGTCCGGGGCGCTTTGACCGCCAAATTACGGTGGATCTGCCGAGCTACAAGGGTCGACTGCAAATTTTGCACGTCCATGCCCGCGATAAAAAAATTGCCGATGAGGTGTCCTTGGAGGCGATCGCCCGCCGAACGCCGGGGTTTTCAGGGGCGGAACTGGCTAATCTCCTCAATGAAGCCGCTATCCTGACCGCACGGCGACGCAAGAAGGCTATCACGAACAGCGAAATTGACGATGCCATTGATCGGGTCACGATTGGCATGACCCTCACACCATTGCTCGATAGCAAAAAGAAATGGCTGATTGCCTATCATGAAGTGGGACACGCTCTCCTGATGACGCTGCTCAAGCACGCCGATCCCTTGAACAAGGTCACGATTATTCCCCGTTCGGGTGGGGTGGGGGGCTTTGCCCAGCAGGTCTTTGATGAAGAGCGCGTTGATAGTGGCCTTTATACCCGCGCTTGGCTCCTAGACCAAATTACAATTCTTTTGGGGGGACGAGCGGCTGAGCTAGAAATTTTTGGTGATGCCGAAGTGACGATTGGTGCCAGTAGCGATCTGCGGGCAGTGGCTAATTTGGCTCGCGAAATGGTTACCCGCTACGGTATGTCGGACTTGGGGCATCTCGCCCTTGAAACCCCCGGCAACGAAGTGTTCCTCGGGCGCGATCTGATGCCGCGAGCCGAGTATTCCGAAGCAGTGGCGGTGCAAATTGACCATCAAGTGCGGGAAATTGTGATGCACTGCTACGACATTGCCCGCAAGTTAATTCGGGAACATCGCTTGGCCATTGACAAATTGGTGGAACTCCTACTGGAGAAAGAAACGATTGATGGCGATGAGTTCCGTGCCCTTGTGCGCCAGTACACCCATCTACCCGTGAAAGATCCCGCTTGGAAAACAATGGCCGCACCTGTCTCTTACACAGAGGAGAGTTCCCTAAGGCCTTAGCTGAGGAGCAGCCAATGGCGACACAGGAGCGAGAGCAGGTTCGCCACCTGTTAGTGCTCGAAGATGCGGCGGGTCGCCGACCAATTTTACTCGAAGCGGCCACCTATTCCATTGGTCGTGACCCCACCAATTCCATTGTGCTGCACTCCAAATTGGTGTCGCGGCAGCACGCGCTCCTGTTGCGGGTTACCAGTCCCGAGAGTGAGAGTTATCTTTTTCGACTGATTGATGGAAATTTACAGGGCAAGCGTAGCACCAACGGTATCCTCGTCAATGGCCAGCGGACGCTCGCTCATGATCTGCGCAGTGGCGACATGATTGTGTTTGGCGGCGATGTGCGGGCGCGCTACTTGATCCTGACCAACATGACCAATACCGAGTTTAACGACTTTTGCCAAAGCACGGATGTGTTGGGGTTCCTCTCAAAAACAACCAATCCCTTTGCCACCCTTGTGCCAGACAATCAGGCAAATGTTGAAAACTTTAGCGAAGCAGCGTTGGTACGCTTAGCCTCCTACCCAGAGCTAACCCCCAACCCAATTTTAGAAGTGGATTTGGAAGGAACCGTCACCTATCTGAATCCCGCAGCAGTGATGCAGTTTCCAGATCTGCAGCAGCGTAAACTTGGCCATCCCTTGTTGTTGGGGTTGCCGGAACTGGCGCGCTACATGCAGCAAACCCAAGAAAAAGTACATGTACGGGAGGTGGAGTATCAAGGGCGCATTTATGAGCAGTCGATTCATTACATCTACGAGAGTGAGCTGATTCGCAGTTATGTTATGGATGTTACCGATCGCAAGCGGGCGGAAGAGCAACTGCGCAACCAAGCCCGCCGCGAAGCCATTATTAACCGCATTATCCAAGCGATGCGCACAACGCTGGTGGCCGCGGAAGTCTTGCAGATTACCGCGGATTTGCTCTTGGAAGTGCTCGGATCTAGCCTGTGTTTGATTACCCAAACAATTGGGGCAGAAACACCAACATTTGCCGCCCGCGCTTACCTGCACCCCCCCCCACCTGAGTTATTGAGCCTCAACCATAGTGTGATTGACATTTACGATTTGGCCTTGAGGACGGGGGAACAGGTGCTGTTGTTAACCAACAGTGGCGACCTACCGGATTCCTTGCGAACGTCCCTACTCAACGCCCGTGTGCAAGCCCTGCTGGTGACTCCCCTCAGCTACTTGGGGCAACTGTTGGGACACATTACCCTACTGGAGATGGAGAACGACACGACAGAGCGAACTTCCTTTTTTTTGGGCAATCCCCAAGCCCAGCAACAAACCTTGCCCAGCGGCTGGACAGTGGAGGATCGCAGTTTAGTGAAGACCATTGCGGATCAGTGTGCGATCGCCATTCATCAGGCGCGGTTATACCAGCAGGTACAAGAACTCAATGCGGATCTAGAGCGCCAAGTGCAGGCTCGGACAGCCGAATTAGAGCAAAAAATGCAGGAGTTGGAGCGGCTCAATGCCCTCAAGGATGATTTCCTCAGTACGGTGTCTCACGAACTGCGCACGCCTATGGCCAATATGAAAATGGCTATCCACATGCTCAAGCATTTTCCGATGGATGAACGGCAGCAGCGCTACTTGACGATTCTGAGCAATGAGTGTGCCCGCGAAACGGAGCTAATTAACGATTTGCTGGACTTACAACGGCTCGAGGCAGGGCGTAGTCAAATTCAACTAGAGCTGATTGATCTCAACACATGGTTGCCAGCGGTGGTGGAACCTTTTCGTCACCGGATGCAGCAGCGACAGCAGTGCCTAGAGATTGTTCAGCCCACGAAGTTGCCGCTCTTGCAATCGAATCGTCACTCCTTGGAGCGCATCTTAGCAGAGTTGCTCAACAATGCCTACAAGTACAGTCCGGCAGGCGGTCACATTACCTTATCCTTGCAACTGCTGGGGGGCGATCGCCTGCAAATTCAGGTGAGCAATCCCACGGAAATTCCTGACACTGAGATCCCCCGCATTTTTGAAAAGTTCTACCGCATTCCCAATGCGGATCCGTGGCAGCAGGGGGGCACGGGCTTGGGTTTGGCCTTAACCCAAAAACTAGTGGAGCAATTGCAGGGTGAAATTAGCGTTAGCAGTGCGGAGGGCTACACCACCTTCACACTTATTTTTCCGGGTGTCAAAACAACGGAGGGATGATCCCCAATGATAAAATAGGGTGCTAACATTTTCAGGGTGCCATGACCCTTTCGCGAGTCGCTTTACGTAGCCTACAGCAAGAGCTAGAGCAGTTATTAGCGCGGTTGGACAGCCAACCCCACGGCGATCTCATTTACCAAGCGCTGGAAACTTTTATTGCCATTGCCGACGAGGATCTCGAGCGGCTGGACTGGAAAATTATCCGCTCCTGCCTGCGCGATATGCACCAAGCCCTGCGGGTGTTTGCTCCCTACCGCCACACTCGCAAAATTTCCATCTTTGGCTCCGCCCGCACTCCCGATACTGAACCGGTTTATCACATGGCGGTGCAGTTTGCCCAAGCGGCTAGTGCAGCAGGATTTATGATTATCACTGGCGCTGGCGGTGGCATCATGGAGGCGGGTAACAAAGGAGCAGGTCCGGAAAAATCCTTTGGCCTCAATATAGAGCTGCCCTTTGAGCAGGGGGCAAATCCCTACATTGAGGGAGACCCCCGCCTCATTCACTTCAAGTATTTCTTTACTCGTAAGGTATTTCTGCTCAAGGAAACCGATGCGATTGCTGTCTTTCCGGGCGGGTTTGGCACCCAAGATGAAGCCTTTGAGTGTTTAACCCTGTGTCAAACCGGCAAGGCACCTCCCATGCCCTTGGTTTTGATGGATGTTCCCGGGGGCACCTACTGGCAACGCTGGGATCAACTGATTCAAGAGGAGTTCTGCCGTGCTGGCCTGATTAATCCTGAAGATCGTGAGCTTTATCGCCTCTGTACCAGTGTTGAGGAAGGGCTGGAGTACCTGAGTAGCTTTTATCGGGTCTATCACTCCTGCCGCTACGTGGGCGATCGCCTCGTCCTGCGCCTGAACCAAGAGATTAGCGATGCCGCCTTAGCCGACCTGAACCGTGAGTTTGCCGATATTCTTGTCTCCGGCACAATTGAGCGCACCGAACCGCTGCCCCGGGAAGTCGAAGATGAGCAGCCCATCCATCATCCACTCCTCACCCATACGCTGCACCTGCCGCGACTCATCCTCCACTTTAATCAGCGGGACTACAGCCGTTTATACCAACTCATCCACCGTCTCAATGGCTTAGCAACGGCAACCACCACCTACCATCCCGAACGCAAGTAGAGCTTCACTCCCAAGGTCTGCCAGTAATACCTTTCATAAGTTTTCAACAGTTGCACTTCACGTATTGATACGCTACCCATGATTGAACGTTACACCCTTGCCCCAATGGGGAACCTCTGGACCGATGCCTACAAATTCAAAACATGGCTCGATGTTGAGCTAGCGGTTTGCGAAGCGCAAGCGGAGCTAGGGCATATTCCGGCGGAAGCAGTGGCTGAAATCAAGGCCAAAGCTGCCTTTGATCCGCAGCGGGTGCTGGAAATTGAGGCCGAAGTTAAACACGATGTCATTGCCTTCCTCACCAATGTCAATGAAAACGTGGGCGATGCCGGTCGCTACATTCACCTTGGCCTCACCAGTTCCGATGTTCTCGATACCGGCTTGGCCTTGCAGTTAGTGGCCAGCTTAACCCTCATTCAGGAGCACCTCGAACACCTGATTCAAGCGGTGCGCCATCGTGCCCAAGAACACCGCTACACCGTCATGGTGGGACGCAGCCATGGCATTCATGCCGAACCCATTACCTTTGGCTTTAAGCTGGCGGGTTGGCTAGCGGAACTACTCCGCCATCGCGATCGCCTCTGTCAATTGCAGCGCACCGTGGCCGTCGGCAAAATTTCTGGTGCAGTGGGCACCTATGCCAATGTGGATCCGCGGGTGGAGGCGATCGCCTGCCAAAAACTGGGGCTGCAACCCGATACCGCCTCTACCCAAGTCATCTCCCGCGATCGCCACGCAGAGTATGCCCAAACCCTTGCCCTTGTGGGCGCCACCCTTGAGCGCTTTGCGGTCGAAATTCGCAACCTGCAGCGCACCGATGTGCTGGAAGTAGAAGAGTTTTTCTCGAAAGGGCAAAAAGGTTCCTCCGCCATGCCCCACAAACGGAACCCCATTCGGTCTGAGCGGATCACTGGGTTGGCGCGGGTCCTGCGGGGCAACGCCATGGCAGCACTGGAAAATGTGGCTCTCTGGCATGAGCGGGACATTTCCCACAGCGCCGTCGAGCGGGTGATTCTCCCCGACAGCTCGATTCTTTGCCACTTTATGCTAGTTGAGATGACCGATCTAGTGCAACACTTGCAAGTTTATCCCGAGAACATGCGCCGCAATATGAACTGCTACGGTGGCGTCATCTTTAGTCAGCGGGTACTGCTAGCCCTCGTGGAAAAAGGTCTCAGCCGTGAAGCCGCCTATGCCCTTGTCCAAAAACATGCCCATGCCGCTTGGAACCGCCCAGAGGGCGACTTTGCTGCCAACCTCAAAGGGGACCCTGAAGTGCAACAGTACCTGAGTGCAGCAGAGTTAGAAGCGTGTTTTAACCCCGAGCATCACTTGAAACATCTTGAAGAAATTTACCAGCGCCTCAGCATTTGAGCGTGACACTCCAATTGAAGGTGCAGCGGCTGCTGATTCATCCTTATCCTCTGCTTCGCATGACTTCCAAACAGGGGATTCAAACTCCCTCGCCCGCCCTAGAAGAGGGATTTAGGGTGAGGGGTTACGAACGTGGGATACACCCTTACATTGTTTCTAAAAGTATCGTTCTATATCGCCACGAGAACTGCTGTATTTTCCATGGCTTTATCAATCCTGTCTTCAACTCGCCAACAATTCAGTGTTCGTGCCCAATCATTTCCCAGTATTTTTATTTCCATGTATACTAATACGAATCAGGCAACAATTCTATAAATTTTGCCCAGCTTAACCTAACCTTTACGAAGCTCCTGTAGTATCTCCCTAGCTTCCTTTGCCAGTTGTGACTTCATTGCAACTTATCCATTGACCCCTAGGGAAGCTGATGTTTTCAAGCATCTGACTGTTGTTCTTACTGGCGATCGCGCTTATGATCTTCAAAATTTCCAAACCTCGATTTCTCACCCTGCTTTCCACACTGGTTCTTGCTGGCACCGTTGTCGCCTGTGGTGATGCAGGGACTGATGGCCCTACGGCAACGGGGGAAGTTATCAATATTAGCGGCGCAGGGGCGACCTTCCCAGCACCGCTATACCAAAACTGGTTCAAAACCTATGCCCAGCAAGTCAACCCTAATGTCCAAATCAGTTATCAATCGGTAGGCAGTGGCGCTGGTCTGGAGCAGTTCATTAACGGCACCGTTGACTTTGGTGCTTCAGATGCTCCCTTCTCCGGCGCTCGCCTCGAAGCCTTCCGCGCCAAGTATAATACCGATCCCATTCAAGTGCCGATGGCGGGGGGGGCTGTTGTGCTCGCCTACAACTTACCCGGCGTTGAAGATTTACGGATTTCCCGGGAAGTGCTCTGCGGCATTGTTGAAGGCAAAATTACCCGCTGGAACGATCCTAAAATTGCCGCCGCCAACCCCGGAAAAACCTTACCAGACAAAGAAATTACTTGGGCACACCGCTCCGACGGCAGCGGCACCACCTTTATTTTTGTCAACCACGTTAATGCCGTCTGTCCAGATTGGCCTGCTGGCGTGGGCACCTCGGTTGATTGGCCCACAGGGGTTGGTGGTCAAGGGAACGAAGGGGTCGCTGCCCAAATTCAGCAAAATGAAGGCACCATTGGCTACGTAGAATATGCCTACGCCAAACTGAATGATATTCCCCGCGCCCTTGTCGAAAATAAATCCGGGAACTTCATTTACCCCTCACCGGAAGCTGCCTCCAAAGCCTTTGAAGGGGCAGAAATCCCCGAGGACTTTGGTTTACTGGTCCCCGACCCCGAAAATCCTGAAGCTTTCCCCATTGCTGGCTTAACTTGGATTATGGTCTATCCCGAATACAACGATGCCAAGAAGTGGGAAGCCCTGAAAAGCGTTCTCATCTGGGGCTTGACGGACGGCAAAGCCATTACTGAGCAGCTAGACTACGTGCCCATGCCACCAGATATTGTTACCCGAGTCAAAGCCACCCTTGAGCAGGTAAAGGTCAAGTAGTGGTGGGTGATCTTGGGGGGATATTTTCTCCCCAAGCCTGCCTAGGCAGAACATCCCCTAGGATTAAATTATGTCAATACTCTCTCTTGCAATTTCCTAAATCTAGGTTAAAGTTATGCCTCTTGCGGACACCACGGATCCAACCGCTATTGAAGCGAGAAAAAACACCCGCTACTACTTGGATCAAGCATTCTATTACACCACGATGGCCTTTGCCCTTGCCATTGCGGTAGTCTTGGTTTGGATTGTTATTCAAATTGGCCTAACCGCATTGCCGGCAATTCAAAAATTTGGACTGGGCTTCTTGGTGGGGACCACATGGGATCCAGTGCGCAACATCTACGGTGTGCTGCCGCAAATTTACGGCACCATCCTCAGTGCCATTATTGCCCTTTTGGTAGCCGTGCCTCTAGGTCTGGGGATTGCAGTGTTCCTCAGTGAAGACTTTCTGCCTCGCTATGTCAGTACCCCCATTGCTTTTGCAATTGAGTTATTAGCGGCTATCCCCAGTGTTGTCATCGGGCTCTGGGGGATTTTTGTTCTAATTCCTTTTCTACGTCCCTTCTATGGTTTTTTGCACAGCCACTTAGGGTGGATTCCCCTTTTTAGCTCCAGTCCTCGGGGCAACAGTATCCTAACCTTAGGACTCGTGCTGGCTTTCATGATTTTGCCCCTCATTACCTCCATTTCTCGCGGCACTTTGGTCTCGCTGCCGCCCCATCTGCGCCAAGGGGCGATGGCCTTGGGGGCAACCCGCTGGGAAACCATTTTGCGGGTGCTGATTCCCGCTGGTTTTTCGGGAATTGTCGGCTCGATCATGCTAGCTCTGGGGCGTGCCATGGGTGAAACGATGGCAGCAGCCATGCTAGTCGGCAATGCCAACCGCATTAACATTTCTATTTTGGAACCCGGCTCCACCATTGCCTCCCTAATTGCCTCCCAATTTGGTGAAGCTGGGCGGGAGCAAGTGGCCGCTCTTCTCTACGCTGGCTTGGTCTTAATGATTCTCACCTTAATTGTCAATATCTTGGCGGAAATCATTATCAAGAAATTCCAGAATATTGAACGATAGGTAGTGGAACATGACAAGTTTCAGCGAACCGGATATACCGCACTCAAGTAACGTAGAACTCGGCAAGGTCTGGACCTCAATGCGCAACCTTTTTGGGTTGTTCATGACCGGCATTACCGGACTCTTTGCCGTGATTGCAGTCATTCCCCTTGCCGCCATTATTATTAATGTGGCGGAAAAGGGATTGCCCCTGATTAACCTTGATCTTTTTACAAAGCTGCCGCCACCACCTGGGTTAAGCGGTGGTGGTTTGGGCAATGCCATTGTGGGAACTTTGATTGTACTGGCAGTCGCCGTTGCCATTAGCGTCCCCATTGGCGTTCTTGGGGCAGTGTGGCTCTCGGAATTTGGCCGTGGCACTAAAATCGCCTACTGGGTTCGGTTTTCCGCAAACGTCTTGAGTGGCGTTCCTGCAATCATTGCCGGGCTTTTCTCCTACACCATTGTTGTCATGACGATGGGGACTTTCAGTGCATTGGCTGGTGGGGTGGCTTTAGCAGTGGTGATGCTGCCCATTGTGATGCGCACAACTGAAGAAGGTCTGGTTTTAGTGCCGGAAGAAGTGCGTTTAGCCGCCTTTGGTTTGGGGGCAACCCGTTTTGAAACAGTCAGCCGTGTGGTGTTGCCAGCGGCCTTGCCTTCCATTGCAACCGCCGTAACGTTGGCGGTGGCGCGGGCGGGGGGTGAAGCCGCTCCCTTACTCTTTACGGCATTAAACAATAACTTTTGGTCAACAGACCTGTTCCGACCCATTTCGACGCTGTCGGTGCAGGTGTACTTCTTCGCCATTATTCCCTACAGACCGCAGCAGGAGCTGGCATGGGCTGGAGCATTAGTGCTTTTGGGCATTATCCTCATCGTCAGTATTACCTCGCGGGTGCTCACTCGTAAACGGGTCTATTAAGAGTTGGTTGTGGTGATTTTGCTTTGTCGTCAGTACCTAAGGTAGTTTTCCATGGACAATAACGCTTCTACGAGTCCGCAGCTTAAGACCGTTTTCTCAGTTAAGGATACCTCCATTTACTATGGCTCTTTCAAGGCGGTGAGGGACGTTACGCTCGATATCTATGCCCACCAAGTGACGGCTCTGATTGGCCCGTCAGGCTGTGGTAAGAGTACGCTGCTGCGTTGCTTTAACCGCATGAATGACTTGATTCCGGGGGCTCGCGTTGAAGGCAAAATCACTTATCACGGTAAAGACCTCTACGATAAAAGTGTTGATCCGGTGGAAGTGCGGCGGCGAGTGGGCATGGTGTTCCAAAAGCCTAACCCATTCCCAAAATCCATTTATGACAATGTTGTTTTTGGGGCGCGGGTCAACAAGTACAAAGGAGATCTCGATGAGCTCGTCGAAACCTCCCTGCGCCAAGCGGCACTTTGGGATGAGGTGAAAGACAAGCTGAAAGAAAGTGGCTTATCCTTGTCGGGGGGGCAGCAACAACGGCTGTGTATTGCCCGGGCGATCGCCACCCGACCGGATGTGATCTTGATGGATGAACCCTGCTCAGCCCTGGATCCCATTTCCACCCTCAAGGTGGAGGAGCTAATTCACGAATTAAAGCAGGAATATACGATTGTCATTGTCACCCACAATATGCAACAGGCTACCCGGGTGAGCGATCGCACCGCCTTTTTCAATGCTGAGGCCACTGCTAAGGGTAATCGCGTTGGTTATCTGGTGGAGTGCGATGCCACCAGTGTGATCTTTAACAGTCCCAAGGAACAGGCCACCATGGACTACGTCAGTGGTCGGTTCGGCTAAGGGACTCCGTTAACTAATGAGGGGTTCGGGCAGCTATAAGTCCCGCGCTGCTCGCGTAGCGCGTCCCCACCTGTAGGGTCAGCGTCGGGAGGATCTCACGCATCTAGGCTGGGTTGCTGCTGGTGCCACGGCGTGGCTTGCTCGTAAGCGTAGGCTACTTGAAAAAGGGTTGCTTCCTGCAGGGCATTGCCAATCAGTTGCAGGCCAATGGGAAGTCCGCTGGCATCAAAACCACAGGGCAAGCTCAGCCCCGGCAGCCCTGCCAAGTTAACGGGAATCGTCATCAAGTCCGACAGGTACATACTTAAGGGGTCACTGGTTTTTTCCCCAGCTTTGAAGGCAGTCGTGGGTGCGGTTGGACATATGAGGACATCCACCTGCTCAAAGGCCTTGGCAAAGTCCTCTTTAATGAGGGTGCGTACCTTTTGTGCCCGCAGGTAGTAGGCATCGTAGTAGCCTGCCGACAGGGCATAGGTGCCAATCATAATCCGGCGTTTGACCTCGGCACCAAAGCCTTGGGCTCGGGTCTGGGTGTACATTTCTAAAAGGTCTGTGGCATTTTCAACCCGGAAGCCAAAGTTGACGCCATCGTAGCGGGCTAAATTGGCTGAAGCTTCCGAGGGGGCAATGATGTAGTAGGTGGGTAAACCGTAGGCAAAGCGAGGACAAGAGACTTCCTTCACGGTAGCCCCCAAGTCTTGCAAGGTTTGCAGCGCTGCCTCAAGGGCAGTTTTGACTTCGGGTTGTAACCCTTCCCCCATCGTCTGTTGGATAACACCAATGCGCAGACCCTTGACATCCGGTTTAAGGGATTGGGTGTAGTCAGGAATCGGCACCTTAAGACTGGTGGCATCCCGAGGATCATGGCCGGCGATCGCCCCCAACAAAATGGCGGCATCAGTCACCGTTGGTGCTAAAGGGCCAACTTGGTCAAGGGAAGAGGCATAGGCCACCAAGCCATAGCGGGAGACAAGGCCATAGGTGGGCTTGAGGCCAACGACCCCACAAAAGGAAGCCGGCTGCCGAATCGAGCCCCCTGTATCAGAACCAAGGGCAGCGGCACATTCGCCAGCGGCCACTGCGGCTGCCGAACCTCCCGAAGAGCCGCCGGGCACACACTCAGGGTTCCAAGGATTCGCCGTCAGGCCAAAGGCGGAGTTTTCAGTGGAGCTGCCCATGGCAAACTCATCTAAATTGGTTTTGCCGAGGCAGATAGCCCCCGCTGCTTGTAACTTGGCTGTCACCGTGGATTCATAAGGGGGCACAAAGTGCTCCAGCATTTTGGAGGCGCAGGTGGTACGGATACCGTAGGTACAAAGGTTATCTTTAATAGCTAAGGGAATGCCGCTGAGCAGACCAATCTCTTCGCCAGCCGCAATTTGTTGATCCACAGCCGCAGCTTGGGCAAGGGCGCGATCGCCCGTAACGGTTAAAAAACTGTGCAGCGTCGGCTCCAAGGCCTGAATTCGATCCAGATAAGCTTGGGTAATTTCAGTGGCGGAGCGTTCTTTTTGAACCAATTGCCGATGGAGCTCCTGAATCACTGACATAGAGTTACTTTCCTAACTGACGTCACAATCAAAACGGGGCTAAGCTGAACAAACACCATTCTCCAGTGTACTCGCTCATCGTCTGAACTAGGATGGGTTCCTCGTCTCTGCCTTGGATAAAATAGAGTCAACAAATTTGGACTGCAGGAGCAATGGTGACGGGGCAGTTACAACGGGTGCTTGAACCAGAGGTGATGGACACACCAGCAGCGGCTGCCGCCTACGATGCCATGGATTTTAGCGCTGTCAATACTGCCTTTTGCAATGATTTATGCGCTGAGATTCCTGATCCTAGAAACCCCCTGACCCTTTTGGATGTGGGTACGGGCACTGCCCGCATTCCTCAACTGCTGAGTCAGCGCTACCCCCACTGGCAGATTACGGCTACAGATTTAAGCCCAGCCATGTTGGCGATCGCCCAGACCCATGTCCAAGGTTTGGCGGTTACCCTTTGTCACTGCGATGCCAAAGCCCTGCCCTTTGCGGACCGTGCGTTTGCTGTTGTCCTCAGCAACAGCCTCATCCACCACTTAGGAGATCCCCGCCCTGCCCTAGGGGAAATGTTGCGAGTGCTCCAGCCCGGCGGGTTGCTGTTTGTGCGAGACTTGGCTCGGCCAGCGACGCTGACCCAACTGCACACTCTTGTAGAAACCTACGCCCACGACTGCGACAGCGAGCAACGCCAACTCTTTGCCGACTCTCTCCATGCCTCCCTCACCCTTGAGGAAGTCCAAACCATGATAGCCACATTGCCCCAGCCTCCCCAAAGCCTGCGGGTGACGATGACCTCCGATCGCCATTGGACGCTTGTCGCGCGCCGCTAAGACGAAACTGGTAAAGAAATGGGGTATTCCACAGCCCACGAATACCCCAACACTGAGCGCGATCGCCCCCAGTAACGATCCAGATTGAAAGAATTGGCTAAGCAATCGGTGTTGCGTCTTCCGCGTTTGAGCTCTCTGTCACTTCGGACTCCGGAAGCACCACGTCAAGTTCCAACGGCGAGGCTGGCGTGCTCATGCTAGCAGAAGCGCGACGTTGGCGCTGCCATAGGGTCACCCCCACGGCACCCATGGCGGCGACACCTGCCCCTAAGCCAAGGGCAACCGGTAACTTACCCCCGTCAAAAAAGGAGGTTTGGCCAGCGTTTTGACTCAACCCCTTGAGGTAGGCACAGGCTTGGCCATTACTGGGGGCAGCAGTGGCGAAGGTGGCCACGGCCACACCCAACGTAAAAGTCATGAGGGGACGCAACATAGGGGACTCCTTAGCGAATGTATTCTTTGAGAACGCTGTTGCGGTTGGGATGGCGCAGCTTCCGCAGAGCCTTGGCCTCAATTTGACGAATCCGCTCGCGGGTCACATTAAAGAGTTGGCCAATTTCCTCTAGGGTTTTCATGCGGCCATCGTCCAAACCATACCGCAGTTTTAACACATCTCGCTCGCGGGGGCTAAGGGTACACAAGACGGTCTCTAAATCTTCGCGCAATAGGTGCTTTGAAACTTGGTCTTCCGGAGTCTCGCCATCCGATTCAATAAAATCCCCCAAACGGGAATCTTCCTCTTTGCCGATGGGGGTTTCCAAGGAAATGGGCAGTTGAGCCGATTTGGCAATGAACCGCAGTTTTTCGATGGTCATTTCCATGCGGTCAGCAATTTCTTCTTCTGTGGGTTTACGACCCATTTCTTGGGAGAGGAGTTTGGTTGTTTTCTTAATGCGGGAAATCGTTTCGTACAGGTGCACCGGCAAACGAATCGTGCGGGATTGATCGGCAATGGCCCGCGTAATGGCTTGGCGAATCCACCAGGTTGCGTAAGTGGAAAATTTGTAGCCTTTTTCGTGATCAAATTTCTCAGCAGCCCGAATCAGCCCTAGGCTGCCCTCTTGAATCAAGTCCTGAAAGGATAACCCCCGATTCATATACTTTTTGGCGATCGACACCACCAGCCGCAGGTTCGATTGCACCATTTTTTCCTTGGCTTTGCGTCCTACAAACAGCCGATGCCGGAAGTCCCGCAGCGACATACCCAAGGCTTCTGCCCATGGGCCTGGATTGCGCTCAAGATCCTCAGGGGAGCAGTCAAGTTGCTTGCAGAGGCGATCGCGCACCCGCTCCATTTCTAAGAGATCGGCAATTTTACGAGCCAATTCAATTTCTTCATCGGCGCGCAGCAGGCGAATGCGGCCAATTTCTTGCAAGTAGAGGCGAATCGAGTCTTCGGTGTAGTGCTTTTTCTTCACTTGGGCGCGCCGCCGACTGGCACGACCTTTGCTGGGCTTGCCGTCAAGATCGTCACTGACCTCCTCAAAGTCTTCGCTTTCCTCCTCTTCAGTGTCCACAGCATCAAAGCCGTAGTCCCTCAGGAGGGCCACCTCATCTTCAAGTGGGCTCGTTGCGTGCTCATAAACGTCAAGTACATTCGCTTGGGTCATGCCGATGTCCTCTTAAAATCTCCCTAATAGTGCATGGTTCAGACCAGTCCCCCACAGTTACTGAGCAGCTAGCTCAGACGGTATAGCCACAGAGCCACATCAACACTCGACCGCGTGATGACGCTGGGCAACAGGGTTGGGGGTGTGGTTATAGGCGTTGATCCCACCATTGACCGTGCTGACAACCGCAGGCTGATTGACAGATGTCCTGTATGACACAAGCAGTCAGGGAGCAGGCGCAAGTGAACGGTTGGCACGTTGTAGGAATCTTTTGACCAATTTTAACTAAAACCTCATTGATTGTAGCCTTTCTAACAGAAATCGCCCATGGATTATGGAAAAATTTTCTAAGGAATACAGCAAAAGCGGCGATGAACGTCAGCAACTATTAACAAGCCTGCTTATATTCTTTTTGGATAAACTTCCTAATCCAAGGACGACTGTTCTGCTTCCCCCAGCCTAGCGAATTTTTTCACCAGTCAGGGGTGGTTTTGTCCCGAAAGGCACGCATAATAGCTTGGGTCGTGGCATGGTTTTTGAGGTTCGAGGTGTAGTAGGAACGCAGAGGCACAACCTGACCATCCGGGAATTCTAGGGCAAGGCGGCTTGTCTTGCGGCCTTTTTGGCGAGAGGTTTGCAAAGTAACATCCAGAAAGTCTCTCCAATAAAACGTTTGTTGGGCACTGGTGAGGAAACTGCTGTGCTGCAACGAAATGATGCAGTTGAGTTGCCGTCTGCCGCTGGGGCGACTCGTCACTGTCAAAATCCCCAAAGCCAATGGTTCGCCCTGTTGTTTGCAGTTGTACCTGAAAGACACTGAGCCCATACCCACCAGCCAAAGACCCAAGGTCGGCTGCGCAAAATGAGGTGGTAGGGCGATCGCTCAAGAATCTCCATAGGTTAACGGCGCAGAGGATGCTGTACCGCCATTGGGTTTGGGGTCAAACCGTTGCCATGAAAAGGCTTTCAGGTGGCGATCGCCGGTTTGATGGAGAACTAAATTCGCCAGTAACTTGGCAGTAATAGGTGCTAGCAGGACGCCATTGCGATAGTGGCCGGTGGCAAGGTACAAGTTAGCGGCTGGTCCTTGACCCAGAATAGGGAGGTCGTCAGGGGTGGCCGGACGGTAGCCCCACCACGTATCAATCACTTCGTAGTCCTTGAGAGCTGGCATGAGAGCGGTAGCGCGGTTCAAGAGTGCCTGTAATCCTGCGACGGTGTTTCCCGCCCGAAAGCCCACGTGTTCACTGGTGGCACCCACAACAATTTTGCCGGAGCGGCGGGGCACGAGGTACAACTGATCGCCAAAAATGACGTGGTTCAGAAAAGGCGAAGCGATGGGTTGCAGTGCCAGCATTTGACCTTTGCAGGGGGTCACCGGAATCGGCAGCAGGGCTTGACTCCAGGCGCCCGTGGCCAAAATGTAAGTGCCCGCCAACCAGCGCCCGCGATCGCTCTCGATGGCCGTAATTTCCCCTTGGGCATTGTGCTGCCAGCGCTGCACCTGTACCCCTTCAATAATTTCCACCCCAAGGAGGCGAGCGGCACTGAGGAGGACTTTGGCTAAGTTACGGGTGTTGACTTGGCCATCTTGGGGAAACCACCAAGCGCCAAGAACCGTTTCGGCAAAGCCGGGTTGCTGTTGTGCCAATTCCCCTGCTTCTAGCCAGCGGCTATCGGGTTCCATGGGGTAATGGCGATCGCGCCCTGTAGGGTCTGTCACGGGTGCCAAGATACCGCAGGGCCAATAACCGGCATCCATACCCGTGAGTTGTTCGAGCTTGTCAATCCAAGCGGGGTACAGTTGGCGGCTGGCGGTACACAGGTTCCACATTGCCCCGGCGGGCAACCCTTCCGCTTGGGGAGCCAGCATCCCGGCCGCCGCGTGGAGCGCCGCCTCCCGAAACTGGCGACTGAGAACTGTTGGCCGTGCCCCCCGCAACGCCAATTCAATGGCGATCGCCAAGCCCATGGTGCCGCCGCCAACAATTAGAATGTCCCGCTGTTCATCCCCAAGGATCATACTGCCGCTCAATGCTGTCGGAACTCGCTTTCCTATGATACCGCCTGTTCTTGGGCGGCACCGGCATGCCAAGGCTGACCAATTGATAAACTGGTAGCTTAGATTCTTTTCCATGGGGCTGAACAGATGGCTTACACCTCTTTAGCCACTGTGCTGCAGCACCTCGGCCAAACCAGTGAATGGCAGCGCCCGCAGCAATTTTTACGCTTACTGGAGCAGTGGCCCCAGATTGTCGGTGCCCTGATGGCGCAGCAGTCTTTTCCAGTGGATCTCAATGACCAAGGCGTCCTCACGGTTGCCGTTGCCAGTAGCACTTGGGCACACCACTTGACCTTTTCGCGAGCGCAACTCTTAGCCAAAATTCAGCAGACCCTCGGCATTGCTCTGAGGGATATTCATTTCTCCCATCGTTACTGGTCAGCATCGCGACGAACAACTGTGCTAGGAACGACACCGCAGCTACCTCGAGTACCGCTGGTGTCTCCCACCACCCATCCGGCCAAAACTCCCCACGAGGCATTTCAACGTTGGCGACAACACCTCGAGGAGCGATCGCGCACTCTCGGGCGTTGTCCAGCATGCCAGTGTCCCACCCCTGCTCAAGAATTGCAGCGCTGGGGAGTGTGTGGTCTGTGCCATGTGCGGCGATCGCCAGCTTAGATACCGGAGCCGTTCAAAAATTCTTCAATGGGGCGATCACTCAGGCGACAGTTGCGCCCCTGAGCCAGAACCGGTACCTTTTCCGCCCCTTGCTGTTGATACTGTAGGGTTTGCACTTGCTGCTCTAACAGTTCAATGCGATCCAGCAAGTAGCGGATAGCTTCGGCCTCGGAATCGGGGAGCTGACCGTGCTCAAGAGGAGCAACTTTAGCGCCAGCGCGATAGACCACCCGGCCCGGGATACCGACCACTGTGCAATCGGAGGGGACATCCCGCAACACCACCGAACCGGCACCAATGCGCACATTATCGCCAATGGTTAGATTGCCCAAAACCTTAGCACCCGCACCAACAACCACATTTTCCCCAAGGGTTGGATGCCGCTTCCCCGTTTCTTTGCCCGTGCCCCCCAAGGTAACGCCTTGGTAGATTAGGCAGTAATCCCCAACAACAGCCGTTTCACCAATGACCACTCCCATGCCGTGGTCAATAAATACACCTTTGCCAAGGGTTGCCCCGGGGTGAATTTCAATGCCCGTTAGCCAGCGGGCAATGTGGGAAATGAAGCGAGGCACAAAGGGTAGCCCCCGCCGCCACAGCCAGTGGCTAAAGCGGTGCAGAACAATAGCTTGTAAGCCCGGATAGCAAAAGAGGACTTCCAACCAGTTGCGAGCCGCCGGATCGCGCTCAAAAATAATTTGAAAGTCGGCCTTCAGGGTGCTGAACACAGCAAACTCCTTCGCTGCGGTAGGCAAGTGGTGCAGTTTTGATCTTAACAAGTTGTTGCCGTCTTGGCGATCGCCCCCCCCAACCGCAACAGGAGCAGAATTCAGCCGGAGGCGATCGCCGATGTCCCCATAAGCTGGTAACGTGGTATGGAAGCCATCCGATGGCAAAGCAGTATTGATTTCAGCACGGTTAGCATGAGAGTCCTCGTAATTGGCGGTGATGGTTATTGTGGCTGGGCAACGGCCCTGTACCTTTCAAATCGTGGGCATGATGTGGCAATTCTAGATAGCCTGATTCGGCGACACTGGGATGCTGAACTGTGCGTGGAAACCCTCACCCCCATTGCCCCCATTCAGCATCGGCTGCAACGGTGGAAAGACTTAACCGGCAAACACATCGACCTCTACATTGGTGATATTTGCAACTATGCCTTCCTAGAACGGGCGATGCAGGCATTTGAGCCGGATGCCATCGTGCACTTTGGTGAGCAGCGTTCCGCCCCCTACTCGATGATTGATCGCGAGCACGCGGTCTTTACCCAAGTTAACAACGTTGTCGGTACGCTCAACCTGCTCTATGCCATTCATACCCACAACCCCGACTGCCACTTGGTGAAACTGGGCACGATGGGCGAATACGGCACCCCTAACATTGACATCGAAGAAGGGTACATCACCATTGAGCACAATGGTCGCAAAGATACCCTCCCTTATCCCAAGCAGCCCGGTAGTTTCTATCACCTGAGTAAGGTACACGATAGCCATAACATCCATTTTGCCTGCCGGATTTGGGGCCTACGCGCCACCGACTTAAACCAAGGGGTCGTCTATGGGGTGCTCACGGAAGAAACCGGCATGGATGAACTTCTCATCAATCGTCTGGACTACGATGCCATTTTTGGCACCGCTCTCAACCGTTTTTGCATCCAAGCTGCCATTGGTCATCCCCTGACGGTTTATGGTAAAGGGGGACAAACCCGCGGCTTCCTTGATATTCGTGATACCGTGCGCTGCATTGAGTTAGCGGTGAATCAACCCGCAGCTCAAGGGGAATTCCGCGTCCTCAACCAATTTACTGAGCAGTTTAGTGTGGGTGAGCTGGCTCGTAAGGTTCAGGAAGCAGGTAAAGCCCTTGGCTTAAAAGTGGAGATCCAGCATCTCGAGAACCCCCGCGTTGAAAAAGAAGAGCACTACTTCAACGCCAAAAACACCAAGTTGTTGGATTTAGGCTTGCAACCCCACTATCTCTCTGATTCTCTACTTGATTCTCTGCTGAACTTTGCCATTAAGTACAAAGAGCGCGTGGATGCCAAGCATATTTTGCCTAAAGTGAAGTGGCGGGGTTAATCCGTTGCCAAAATTTTATTCGCAACGGCGGCTCAATTGGAAGCTAGCCTGTTAAAATTGCTTATTATTTTGGCTTTCATCCAATTCTGAGCAATTTCTTGAGGCGATTCATGAACCAGTTGGCGATCGCTCCCGTTTTATTTCATCTGGCCTTCCCTGTCAGTAACCTGACCCAGACCAAGGCATACTACATTGAGGGGCTCGGCTGTGAGCCAGGGCGAGAAAACCCCCATTGCCTGATCATGAAGCTCTATGGCCATCAGTTGGTGGCGCATGTCACTTCCGAGCCTTTAGTGCCGCCCAAGAGTATTTACCCCCGCCACTTTGGTCTCATCTTTTTAGCAGAAGCGGACTGGCAAAACCTGCGCGATCGCGTTGTGCAAAAGGAACTTGGCTTCTATCAACCCCCGCGGACTCGCTTTGCCAATACCCCCTTAGAGCACAAAACCTTTTTTCTGGCCGATCCTTTCCATAACTTAATTGAAATTAAGTTTTATCGTCACGTGGAGGCCATTTTTGGCAGCCGCGATCAACAGGCCATCGGTGATACTCCTGTGGTTTCAGCCCCCAAAGTCTAGCCCTGTGGTACACCTGATTTTGTACAGCAAGCCCGGCTGTCATCTGTGCGCAGGGCTGCAGGAAAAGTTAGAGCCACTCTTGGCCAAGGGATTCTCCCTAGAAGTCCGTGATATTACCCAGCGGCACGAATGGTCTCTGGCCTATGCCTATGAGGTGCCGGTTTTGCACATGGTCATTGGGGGCGAGCTACACGAGGTGCCGCGGTTTCCCCCCCGCATGAGTGCCCACCAAATTGAGCAGCGCCTGCGGCAATTGATCCTAGAGGGCGGTCATTAAGGGCATAATCGGCATAGTATGCCAACCCGTTGAGGACTCCAAGGATGGACCTAGGATCCATACTATTTCGTGGCCGTGATCTGAAAATGACCCAACAGTTTGCTGTGATTGGGTTAGGCCGCTTTGGCCGGGGGGTTTGTGGTACCTTACACGAGTCCGGTTATGAGGTTCTAGGCACTGATAATCAGGAGCGATTAGTCAATCAAGTGCTACAGGATCGCATCGTCAATCATGCGATTCAACTGGACTCAACGGATCCTCAATCCTTAAAGGAAGCGGGCTTGTTTGAGTTTGAAACCGTTATTGTAGCCATCGGTAACCATCTCGATGCCAGTATTATCACTACCCTCAACCTCAAGGAAGCTGGGGTGCCCAAGGTGATTGCCAAAGCCTCCTCGGAAATCCACAAAAAGCTGCTAGAGCGGGTCGGTGCAGACTTGGTGGTGTTTCCGGAGTACGAAGCAGGGTGTGAACTGGCGCGATCGCTGACCCGTCCCGGCATTCTTGACTCCTTAGCCTTAGATCCTGAAAAAAGCATCATTGAGGTCAAGGTTCCCAGCACGTTCCATGATCGTACGATTGAGGAAGTTGAACTGCGCAAGCACTATGGCCTTAACCTCATTGCCCTGCGCTGCGATCAAAAGTTTGAAATCAACCCAAGACCGAATCAAAAACTGAAGCAGGGGGACATCATGGTGGTCATTGGTGCCAACACAGATATTGATCGCTTTTTACGCTCGCATCACGCCCCTTAGCCAATTGGTACCCCAGTCTCCCTTTTATCGTTGGTCGCCACCAGCACGAGTTGCTGCGCTCCTCATTGGGATGCTCGGCATTAGCAGTCTGCACAGCGTCAGTGCTTTAGGCGTCGCCACGGTTAGCGTTCTGCTCTGCTGCCTTGCCAGCCAAGTGTCTTGGCGCCGGTTTGGCGATCGCTGGCGTCATACCCGCCTTTTCTTGGTGGGGTTGTGGCTGTTTTTACCTTGGGGGGGTGAGGGCTGGATCTCTGCTGCAGGTGTACAGGCAGCTACCATTCTCTCTTGGCGGTTTATCCTCTGTGTGGCTTTAGCGGTCACCCTGCTGGAGACGCTGACCTTTAGCCAATGGCTGGCGGTGTGTCGCTGGTGCTCTTTGCCGCCCCTCCTGAGCGATACCCTTGCTTTGACCTACCGTTACCTCTTTGAGCTGGAGTTTGTCTTGGCACAAATGCAGCAGGCGCTTTTTTTGCGGGGCTTTCGCTTGCATTGGCGCCGCCTCCGACCTTGGGCGCAGTTGATTGGCACGTTGCTCATTCGCAGTGAAGAGCGAGCGCAGCAAATCTATCTCGCCATGCGGTTGCGGGGCTATGGGTTACGGGGACAGCCGCGACCGACGTTTGCGGATGCAGCGCCTTGGAGTTGGGCCTTAACCAGTCTTGTGATCTGCGCAGTGGCAGGCTTGGTGGCATGGGACAACGGCTGGTTGGGAAAATAGTGCCATCCAATTATTCAACCTTTGAGTCTGCCGACAGGGTAGCCAAGGTCAGGCGCAAAATCGGTAGTAGGACACTGAGTTTCAAAAGGAGCCTTTGGGATTCTCCTGAAGGCGTTGGGGGATACCGCCTCCGTTATCTTTACCACTAAGAAGTTACTGATAACGATGCCATTGTGGCACTATCCGGAAAAGTTCTGAAAAATACTGCGTAAATGTATCAACTGCGAGAATCGTTCGGAAGCACCAGAAATGTACGATTCCCAAAGTGCGGTGGGTGTGGATCTCGGACGGCGCGATATTGCCGTAACCAGAAGTGTTGAAAGTTAGTTAAGAGGAGTGAAAAAGGGGCAGAACTGTGATATTCTGCCCTAAAAAAGTCAGTAATTAGTGAGGATATCATGGCATCATTTGCAGCGATTGTCAAATCTATTCTCCAGAAACTCAGCCCCTGCGACTACCCTGTCACTCCTCTTCAAAATCTGGTTGACCTACATTTTAGACCACGGATTAACCAGCATGAGAGCCTTGTTTTATCGCCTGCATCATGGCGGTATTCCGGTAGCCATGTCCACCTTTTCCAAAGCCAATAAAAGGAACTGAATCACAATCGGTATCGGGTGATAGCATTTTGCGATGTCGAGATCGGAACTGTTTTGCAGTCTCAGGGCTACCGAAAGCCATTGATCTATCGCTTAGCGATGATGAATGGTAGTTTATAGACAGCACGTCAAAGAAAAGTGAAAGGAGTTAGGCACTAGGTGTGGCGTGATGCCAGTGGGCGGCTAACCTGTAACTTACCTAACGTGGCTGCTGCAGACTATGTGGCAACTTGTGAGGCACTAGCAGCGGCTTTCAGCTTATCCCCCGTCAGCAAATTAGTGATTGGTCCAGATCAAATGTTCTGGGACTTTGCCCAAGGGCAGAAGGTTATTGGTTTGGACTGGGATATCTGGATGGGATTCACGATTGTTGCCTTGTCGCCAGCAGCGGAGCCCCTGCTTGAGGCAATTGCAGCACAGTTGGGTTTACACTAACCACGGAGATTACCAGAATTTTCCTCATCTGGATCACTGAGCGCCATGCCATTGGCTTCACGGCTAAAAGCTTGGCGCTGCTGCTGAGTCACTTCAATGCCGACGGCGATCGCCTCCTTCAGGCGATCGAGAGTCGCCTGCCAGCGTTCTTGCGTGGTTTCTGAGAGGCGGCCACGGTGTTGTTCAAAGCTGGTGCTAATGTCTTCGAGCAGTTCCGGCAGTGCATCCGCCGATTTGCGCAGCAGTTGTCGTGTTTCTTTGCCAGAGCGTGGTGCAATTAATAGCCCGACTACTGTCCCAATTGCACCCCCGAGGAGTAGCCCCCCCAAAAAGGCACCGCCACTCCCTTGTTGATTTGCCATCGTCTATCTCCTTTGTCGCCGTAGCCACGGGGTACTGTACCGACTGATCCAGCTTACCAAGGTTAAAAACAGGCGGACATTGCGCTGCTGCCGTTGCCACCGGGGCAGTTGCGATCGCAACCCTGCCACCCCGCGCTGACCAATAATAATCACCTCCGGTGCCCCGCCTAATACCCCATGGGTGCTGCGCTCAGCATCCAAAAGGGCACGCGCCACCCCCCGTAACGTCTGGCGCAGTTTCACCAACTGCCATGCCACCCACAGGGCGCAGAGGGCAATGAGGCAATTACAGCCAATTACAATCCAGATCATGCCAGTGGTGGGTATCATTGCGGTTTTTAACTATTGTTTCATCTTTTTTTCAAAAACCTGCGGCGGCTAAATCTGCGAGCACCTCTGCTGCACTCTGGTAGCGATCGCGAAAATTGTACTTAATCATCTTGTTCAAGATCCTCACAAATGCAGGTGCAAGGTGTGCTCCGGGCTCCCACACAACATCTCCCGTTGTCGCATCGTTGGGCAAGTCCATGGGTGCCAAGCCAGTTAAACCTTCGATAATGACCATTCCCAAGGAATAAAGGTCACTGGCAATGACCGGACGACCCGCCATCTGCTCACTGGGGGCATAGCCACGGGTGCCAATTGAGATGGTATATTTGCCGTGCTTTTGTAAGTCTTCTGGTTGCACATGCCGCACTGCCCCAAAATCAATGAGAAACAGTTGCTGATCACTGCGGCGGCGCATGATGTTGGCGGGTTTAATGTCACGGTGAATGACACCAAGCTGATGCACGTACTGCAAGAGTTCAAGAATGCTTTTGAGGATGGCGATCGCCTCGGCTTGGGAAAGGGTTATCTTTTGCTCAAACTCTTCTTTCAGAGACTGCCCCTCCACGTACTCTTGCGTGAGATAGAAGATGCCGTTTTCCTCAAAATAGGCTAGTAAACGGGGAATACGCTCGTGCTGTCCCAACTGGGCAAGGGTCTCAGCTTCTCGCTGAAATAAGCGGCGGGCAATGGCTAAAAACTGCTGGTCATTGCGGGAGGGCACCAACTGCTTGACGACGCAGAGAGGATGGTCAGGCAAGTGCTGATCTGCCGCTAAAAAGGTGCGGCCAAACCCCCCTTCCCCCAACTGACGCACCACCTGATAGCGCCCCCCCAAAGTATGGGGCAAATCCGCTGCCCCTGCCGCAATGTCAGTAATCACTGTTGTTTTGGGGCGGGTGGCAGGAGGCTCAGCGCTGGCGGGCACAAGGGTATCGGTTGTGTCTGGGGCAACATGGGGCAGCAGCGTGGCGGGAGTTGCCGTTGGCTCAGCGCCTAACTGGGTTTCCACAGCATCTGGGTCAAGGGGAGCAGCGGTGGGGCTGCCGGTGCTGGGCATTACCACTTGGGTTTCAGGTAGGTCAGTCAAGGCAGGACTCGGCTCATCCGGGAGTGAAAATTGCGTTTCCGGTAAATCTGCTGCTGTTGTGGGGGCGGGTTCCAGCTGTGTTTCTAGGGGGGTGGTTGAAATAGGCACATCCGTCTGAGGGGGAGCCGTCAGGTCAGTTGTCTGTGCCTCTAAAGACCCTTGCGTTTCGGGGGCATCGGTGAATCCTTGAACCATGGTTTCTGCCTCAGTGCCCGGCTCCACCACCAGAAAAGTTTCCATCTCTGTTGGATTACTGGGTATTGTGGCGGCTGTCGGAATCTCTGTAACAGGCAGTTCCTCCACCACAGGGGTAAGCAAGGTTTCCGGGGGTGTTGGGATCACAGTGGCGGACTGCGGACTCACGGTGGTTTCAGCCGATGCTGTCACCGAAGCAGGGGTAAAGGGGATTTCAGGTTCTGGCTGCACAACTGTGGCGTTGCTGTCGTTTGCAGGCACCTCCAACATCGCAGGATGAGTGCCTGATTCGCTGAGGGGTGCGGTGGAGGCGCTCTCCTCAACCAGTACGAGGGGTGTTCCCACGTCCGTGCCGGTTATCCCATGGGAAGATGTTGGCGCAAAGGCGCGGTAAGCCAGCATCAATACACCCGCCCCCAAGAACCCCAGTCCGGGCGCCATGAGGGGAATCCAGCCGGATTGTAAGAAGAGCAAAAAGGTAAGGCCACCAAGACTGGTGCCAGCCGTGAAGAACAGAGGTAACACCCACCAGCGCCGACCTTGGAGGACAATCAGGGCACCGACCGCTGACCAACCCAAAATCCACAGGGCGATCGCCCCCTGCGGCCATGTCCACAAGGGAGGTCGGTTATCTAGGGCAGTTGCCAAGAGGTTGTCTAAAATCGCGGCTTGCACCACAACGCCTGCCGTCAAACGATTGCTTTGATCTGCGGCAGTGATCGGCGTGAGAAACTTATCGTTACTGCTGCTACCTGTGACCCCAATCAGGACGGCTCGATCGCGCACTTGTGAGGGCAACACCCGCTCCGTCAGCACCTCTGTGAGACTCACTGTTTCATAGGAGGGAGGAGTGCTGCTGTAGTTGATGAGAATTTGAAACCCTGCCGCATCTAAGTTATTGTAGCCGCCCCAGTTGGGCGTTAGGGCTTGAAAGTGAGCCGTGCCCAACTCAAGGCCGTGGCTGCCACGGCTTTGGGGGGAAGTTCCTAAGAAAATACTGGCCAAGGCAAGGGCAAAGGACTGGGGGGTATTGCAGCGGGCATTAGCTTCCGGTGTAGTCGCTAGGATGGCACGGCGGACAACGCCATCATCGTCAAGGGGAATATCGGCAAATCCCACTTGGTTGGCTAGCAGTCCCGCTGGCGGGGCAATATCCGGCTCATTGCCCTGTCCCACCTTGCAGACAATCACGGTGTTGGGTTGGCTCATCATAGCTCGCCCCAAGGAAGGCAGCGGGTCGCTGGCAGGGGTAAAGCGATCTGGCACTGGAAAATCCCGAAAAATGTCAATGCCAATCACCTTAGGTTGGTGTTCTTGGAGTTCCGCTAGGGCTTGGATGAGTACCTCATCGGGAACGGGGTATTGCTTCAGGTTTTGAATATCCGCTTCTCCCACCGCCACAATTAAAATTCGGTCGGCCACTGCTGGGGTGGGCCGCCACCGCAGCCATTGGTCATACACTTTGAGTTCAAGGGGTTCTAAGATCCCCAGCATTCGCAACCCCAAGACTCCTGCCGTGGCGATCGCCGCCGCTAGACCAGCAAAAATATATTGCCGAACACCGAATTGCTGTGGGGATGGTTCCATCGCCAAGCACCAAACCTAATAGCGGTTGTGACTTTGTCGCTAAACACAATCTTGGTTCCTATGGTGAACTACACCTCGAAACTTTGGCAAATTCATAGAGCACAAACCCTTGTCAAGGGATGTAATAAGTTTTAATACCTAGGCAGCAAAACTTTGCAATTTGTTACCGAAGGGGCGCAAAGTCGCTCTACAGCTTGATTTTCTGCTACAACCACAAGAGGTACATCCCGCTTTTTGGGTTTGTTATCGATCGTTACAAGGAGTCCGAACGCATGTTCACCCACGTCAAGTCCACGATTCGGCATATCGCACCAGGGTCGCTCCAGGGGCGATCGCTGTTGCGAGTGGTGTATGTGGTACTTGAAGCACAATACCAAAGTGCCCTGTCGGCAGCCGTGCGCAGCATTAACGAGAATCATCCCCACATTGCCATTGAAATTAGTGGCTATCTTCTCGAAGAACTCCGGAACCCTGAAAACTACGCCGCCTTTTGTGAAGATGTGGCGCGGGCCAATGTGTTTATTGCCTCCCTTATTTTTATTGAGGACTTAGCCGACAAAGTAGTAGAGGCGGTGCAGCCCTACCGCGATCGCCTCGATGTGGCCGTGGTCTTCCCCTCGCTGCCCCAAGTCATGCGCCTGAACAAAATGGGCAGCTTTTCGCTGGCGCAGATTGGTCAATCCAAAAGCGTGATTGCCAACTTCATGAAAAAGCGCAAAGAAAAGTCAGGGGCAGGCTTCCAAGATGCCATGCTCAAGCTATTGCGCACGCTGCCGCAGGTACTGAAGTATTTACCCATCGATAAAGCCCAAGATGCGCGGAACTTCATGCTCAGCTTCCAGTATTGGCTCGGAGGCTCCCCAGAAAATTTAGAAAACTTTTTGCTCATGTTAGCTGACCGCTACGTTTTCAAAGGTCAGCGAGAAAACAGCGCTTCCCTCAGTTATCAAGAGCCGGTCACCTATCCTGATACCGGCATTTGGCATCCCCTTGCCCCCCAGATGTTTGAGGATCTCAAAGAATACCTGAACTGGTTTAACAGCCGTAGTGATATTGGTGCCGACCTCAAAGATCCCCTTGTGCCCACCATTGGCCTCCTGCTGCAACGCACCCACTTGGTCACGGGGGATGATGCCCACTACGTTGCTATTGTCCAAGAGTTTGAGTCCCAAGGGGCGCGGGTAATCCCTGTCTTTTCCGGTGGCCTTGATTTTTCCACGCCGCTGGAGCGGTTCTTCTACGATCCCCTCCAGCCCGACAAGCCCATTGTTGACACGGTTGTTTCTCTGACAGGCTTTGCCCTTGTCGGCGGACCTGCCAAACAGGATCACCCCAAGGCAGTCGCTGCTCTGAAAAAACTCAACCGCCCCTACATGGTGGCCTTGCCCCTCGTCTTTCAAACCACTGAAGAGTGGGAAGATAGCGATCTCGGGTTGCATCCCATTCAAGTGGCCTTGCAAATTGCCCTACCGGAGTTGGATGGTGCCATTGAACCCATTATTCTTTCGGGTCGGGATGGTGCTACTGGCAAGGCGATCGCCCTCCAAGATCGGGTGGAAATGATTGCCCAACGCGCTCTGAAGTGGGCCAACCTGCGCCGCAAACCCAAAGTTGAGAAAAAAGTTGCCATTACCATCTTTAGCTTTCCCCCTGATAAAGGCAATGTCGGTACTGCTGCTTACCTCGATGTGTTTGGATCCATCTACAAAGTCATGGAAGCCCTGAAAAATAATGGCTATGACTTGCCTGAATTACCGGAAAGCCCCGAAGCCCTGATGCAGGAGGTGCTCCACGATGCCCGCGCTCAAGTGGGTAGCCCAGAACTCAATATTGCCTACCGCATGAGTGTGGCCGAGTACGAGCGCTTGACCCCCTATGCCAAACGCCTCGAAGAGAACTGGGGTAAACCGCCCGGGCATCTCAACAGCGACGGCCAAAACCTCTTAATTTATGGCAAAGCCTACGGCAACGTCTTTATTGGTGTCCAGCCCACCTTTGGCTACGAAGGGGATCCGATGCGGTTGCTCTTTTCGCGCTCCGCAAGCCCGCACCACGGTTTTGCCGCCTACTACACGTTCTTGAATCACATCTGGAAAGCCGATGCCGTCCTCCACTTCGGCACCCACGGCTCCCTAGAATTCATGCCCGGCAAACAAATGGGGATGTCCGGGGACTGCTATCCCGATAACCTGATTGGTTGCATTCCCAACCTTTACTACTACGCTGCCAATAACCCCTCCGAGGCAACCATTGCCAAGCGGCGCAGCTATGCCAACACCATTAGCTATTTGACACCCCCTGCCGAAAATGCTGGCCTCTACAAAGGGCTGCGGGAGCTCAGTGATCTGATCGGCTCCTATCAAAGCCTCAAAGACAGTGGTCGCGGTGTGCAGATCGTCAACACGATCATGGATAAGTGCCGCTTGGTGAACTTAGACCAAGACGTTGCTCTGCCAGATTGTGATGCCGCTGACCTCAGCCCTGAGGAGCGGGATACTCTTGTCGGCAAGGTTTATATCAAACTGATGGAAATTGAAAGTCGTCTCCTGCCTTGCGGGCTGCACGTTATTGGTAAACCGCCAACCACCGAAGAGGCTGTGGCCACGTTGGTGAACATTGCCAGCCTTGATCGGCCAGAGGAAGACATTAAAAGCCTGCCCCGCCTCATTGCCGAAAGCTTGGGGCGTGATATTGATGACATCTACCGCGGTAGCGATCGCGGCGTGCTGGCCGATGTGCAGCTCCTGCAGCAAATTAACCAAGCTACCCGTGCAGCAGTTACAGCGCTGGTACAAGCCCAAGCAGATGCCGATGGCCGCGTCTCCAAAGTCTCGAAGCTGAATTTCTTCAATATGGGGCGCAAAGAGCCATGGGTTGAAAGCCTCCATCAAGCAGGCTATTCGCAGGTGGATGTGGCTGCCCTTAAACCCCTGATGGAATACCTCGAGTTCTGTTTGCAGCAAATTGTTGCCGATAATGAACTGGGAGCACTGCTGCAAGCCCTCGAGGGGGAATACATTCTCCCCGGCCCTGGCGGCGATCCCATTCGCAACCCCGAAGTGCTGCCAACGGGCAAAAATATCCATGCCCTCGACCCCCAAGCCATTCCCACCGCTGCTGCTGTGCAGTCCGCCAAAGTGGTGGTGGATCGCCTTTTGGCACGGCAAAAAGCCGAGAACAACGATCAGTGGCCGGAAAGCATTGCTATGGTGCTCTGGGGCACCGACAACATCAAAACCTACGGTGAATCCTTAGCGCAGGTGCTGTGGCTTGTGGGGGCACGGCCTCTGCCCGACTCCTTAGGGCGCGTCAACAAAGTAGAACTCATCCCACTTGAGGAGCTGGGTCGCCCACGGATTGATGTGGTGGTCAACTGCTCCGGCGTGTTCCGGGATCTGTTTATTAACCAAATGGCGCTCATTGACCGGGCGGTGAAGATGGCTGCCGAAGCGGATGAACCCCTTGAGCTGAACTTTATTCGCAAACATGCGCTTCAGCAAGCAGCAGAATTAGGCATTGATCTGCGCCAAGCGGCAACACGGGTATTCACCAATGCTTCCGGCTCTTACGCTGCCAATGTGAACCTTGCGGTTGAAAATAGCTCGTGGGAGCAGGAATCTGAGCTACAGGAGATGTACCTCAGCCGCAAGTCTTTTGCCTTTTCCGCAGATTCTCCCGGAACGATGATCCAAGCCCGTGATCTCTTTGAAACGGCACTGAAAACGGTCGATGTCACGTTCCAGAACTTGGACTCTGCGGAAATTAGCCTCACCGATGTCAGTCACTACTTTGACTCCGATCCCACGAAACTGGTGGGCGCCTTGCGAGGGGATGGCAAGCAGCCCAAATCCTATATTGCTGACACGACAACTGCCAATGCTCAAGTGCGCACTCTCGCGGAAACAGTCCGGCTAGACAGCCGCACGAAACTCCTGAACCCCAAATGGTATGAGGGGATGCTGTCCCACGGTTACGAAGGGGTACGGGAAATCTCGAAGCGGCTAGTGAATACGATGGGGTGGTCGGCAACCGCAGGAGCCGTAGATAACTGGGTGTATGAAGAAGCCAATGCCACGTTTATTCTGGATGCGGAAATGCGGCAGCGGCTGTTGAACACCAACCCCCATTCCTTCCGCAAGATGGTCAGCACCTTTCTTGAACTCCATGGCCGCGGCTACTGGGATACCAGTGAGGCAAATCTGGAGTTGCTGCGCCAGCTTTACCAAGAGGTGGAAGACAAGATCGAAGGGGTAGAATAAGCACCCAACAGCATTATGCGCCAGGGGGAGTATTCCCCCTTTTTTTATGAACATCCAAGGAATATTCATAAAAGTTCATTGACCCTTAAGTCTTCTTGAAAAAGTTGCACTCTCCTTGTTGTTTTTTCTAATGTGAGAAGTAGAATATCCGGCGCTAATGACTAGGCACATCTTGACAGCCACCAGCATAGAGTAGTTCTCCCGTGCATTGTCTGGTTGGAGTAACGGCTAACTCAAGTAGCCTGCTTGAGGGAAGCGCTAGGTTGGGTTAATGACTGTTGCACTCCACAGCAAAAGGATGCGTCCCGTGGATTTACTACACAAGCAGATCTTGGTACTCAGCAATAAAATTGATGCCTTGTACCAGATCGTTGAACAACTAAACCAAAAGGTGACACAAGCGCTGGCGGAGGGTCGAATCAAGGCAGTTTCCAATGCGGTCAGTGAACAGACCCTCATGGGAACAATGCCCGCTCGTCCTTCGGCGGTTACCCCAGAACACAAGGATATTCTTGTCGATGATGACTACAGCCACAGCCGCCATCTCAGTAGCGATCGCCCCCTGAGTGCTGAAGTACAAATTCAACGTCTCACGGCACAACTGACTGCTGCCTACAATCAGATTGCTGCTCTAGAAGAGCAACTCCTCCTCTCGCGGCATAGTCACTAGAGGCGGGAACTTCCCAAGCAGGGGCTGGGTCTGACTGACCTGATGCTTGAGAACCATCGCCATCAGCCCTATGTGATTGTGCCTAGTAACCCCGAGGGCATCACCATCTCGTTCTAGATTCATTCAACCCAGTCAGAAAGCGGCACAGTACTTCCCATCACTTAAGGATGGCAACTTTAGAATAAAACTAAGGAAAAGCGGTTAAACCTTGTCGATACCTTTCTAGGGTGTTGTGCTGTTGCCGAACGTTAAAACTGTCTGGAGATGAACCTATGGGAATGAAACTTGCCCCACTTGTGGGTGTAGCGATGTTGGTGGCAGTTATCGCTCCGGCAACTGCCCAAAGCCGCCGCCAACCCGTTAATCCACAGATGTACCCTGTGACCCGTCCCTCCCTGCCGCAGGCATTTGAGCGCATTGATGGTACTGAAAACTATTGGGTAGATGACTCCATTACGGGCGATGCTATGTTTATGTTTGGCGTGCCCACCTACCGCGATAACGATATTATTAACCGGGGTCGTCGCATTAACTACGTTGCCAATGATGCGTGGTACCAGCAGTCTAATACTCCTCCTATCCGGACACGGGATTTGGATAGTCCCTTCTGTACGTCAATGTATGGAACCCCCTATCCCTGTAATTTAGCGGTAGAAACGCCGCTACCACCGCCACAGCCAGTATTCTTTGCACCACCGCCCCCCCCAAGGATGATGCCAGCCCCCCCCGTGCGTGCGCTTTACTAGCGGTCTAACTTATCTCAGTAAGGATTAACACATTGAGAACCCCCGTCCAAAGATGACTGGTGGGGGTTTTTCAATGCTTGAGAAATTCCGCTAACCCAGTTGATTCAGGGGAGGCAGACCGCGCATTTGCCGCAGCGCATTCAGGCACAGAGGGCAGTCACAACCAAACAGGGCGATCGCCGCGTTACTTTCTTCCTCGCTAAACTCTAGCACGGCTGGCGGCATCCGATTAGCATCGTCACTGACCTGAAGAGTTGTTGCCTCTGTCCCTAGACGGGTACACACAAGCTGAAACTTTTGATGGGGATTAGGGCGGCAGACATTGGCTTCTGGCGGCGGCACTGGAATGGGGGTTGCCACCTCAGCCCGAGCCGAATTGACCATTGCCACTAAACTGAGCAGTGAACCGAGCAGGGCTGGACTCACCATTAGAGCTAAGCGCAGAGAAGACATGGTAACCTCACAAACGTAAACTTGACAAATTTTTGTATTTGTAAACAGTGAATGGCTCCCCTGCTGCTAGTTTAACCATGCCGACTGCATTTGCTGCAACCAACTCATGTGCATTGGGCAGTCACACCCGAAGAGGGTAACCGCAAGGTCACTATCTGCTTCAGAAAAGTCAAGGACAGCAGCAGTAAATTCCGCCGTATTGTTTAGGCGGGTGGGCGCCGAGCAAGTCGTCATAGCCACGGCTAGCTTATCTTGTCCACAGCCACTAAGGTAGTCTTCTGCCGCAGTAGCAACAGGACTTAAGCTCAGCGAAACCAGCACACTGCACAGATCCACGGAACAGAACAATTTGCCCTCTCAGCCCCTCACCTGTCATAGGGTTAGCTATGTGATCCTTTGGTGAGACTGTGATGAATATGCAATTGGCTTGCAAAAATAAATCGCACCTAGCCGAAGCCAGATGCGAACTACGTTGTCTTGTCTTAACCTGAGGGAATGAACTCTAGAACAAGCCCAAGGTTAGGGATTTATCCAGTGGGAAAGCAGCACCAATGCCAAGCCAGAGGGTCACAACAGTGCCAAAGAGAAACACGGTCATGGCCACAGGCCGCCGGAAAGGATTCTGGAACTTATTGATGCTTTCAATGAAGGGAATGAGCATCAGCCCCAGAGGAATGCTGGCATTCATGAGCACGCCCAACAGCTTGTTGGGCACCACCCGGAAAATTTGAAATGTCGGATAAAGGTACCACTCCGGCAGAATTTCCAGCGGTGTGGCAAAGGGATCAGCAGGCTCACCCACCATGGCAGGATCCATGACAGCCAAACCAATGACCAAGGCAATTGTGCCCATGATCACAACGGGGAAGATGTAGAGAAGATCGTTGGGCCAAGCGGGTTCGCCATAGTAGTTATGACCCATCCCTTTTTTGAGCTTTGCCCGTAAGGCCGGATTTGCTAAATCTGGCTTTTTCAAAACTTTTGCCATAGAACAGTCGTTCTCCTAGAGGGTCAGCAAGGGGGAATGTACTTGGAGCATAACAAGTTCCGAGCCTGTCTAGGGGGCAGGTTGTTACATTTTGTTATGCTTGCGTGTTTCAAGGGTCTTACAGGGGCCCCGAAATACCCTGTTTGCGGATCATGAGGAAGTGCATCAGCATAAAGACCGCAATTGACCAAGGTAAGACAAAGGTGTGGAGGCTGTAGAAGCGGGTTAAGGTTGCTTGACCCACGCTTTCGCCACCGCGCATGAGTTCCACCAATTGATCCCCCACCACTGGGATGGCGGCAGGAATACCGGAGACAATTTTCACCGCCCAGTAACCCACTTGGTCCCACGGTAGCGAATAGCCAGTCACGCCAAAACTGACGGTAATCACAGCAAGGACAACACCTGTTACCCAGGTCAGCTCCCGCGGCTTTTTGAAGCCACCGGTGAGATAGACACGGAAAACGTGCAAAATCATCATCAAAACCATCATGCTGGCGGACCACTTATGGATTGAGCGGATCAACCAGCCAAAGTTCACCTCGTTCATGATGTACTGAACCGAGGTAAAGGCTTCAGCCACCGTTGGCTTGTAATAAAAAGTCATTGCGAAGCCAGTAGCAAACTGTACCAAAAAACAGGTGAGTGTAATACCACCCAGACAGTAAAAGATGTTTACGTGGGGCGGTACGTACTTACTGGTGACATCGTCGGCAAGCGCCTGAATTTCGAGGCGCTCCTCAAACCAGTCGTAAACTTTATTCATAACAGAGATCAGTCCTGAGAAACCGCTGCTTTACTTTGAAAAATGTAACACAACGCTTCTCAGAGTTTCCATAGATTGCCACAATCTCTAGCTCACGTTATCTAGGGGTAGGATGTCTCATCTGGGATGACGTGGGTAGGTTCTAGGTCAACAGCAGGGCAAAAAGGCCGCACAGGGCAATACCGTCAAACACCCCTGCCCCGCCAATACTGAGAACACCCGCTGACATGCGCTCAATTTCCGGCAGGTGCAGTAAATCAGCCCCAATCAGGGTACCCAAGACACCACCGGCAAAGGCCACGGGTGCTGCGGCTGCCCCATCAGTAACGAGAATGGCAGCCATAGCAGCAGTGAGGGGAGCCACAAGGGCGTTCATTTGAATGCCGATTCCGGGAACCACTTGGGCGGAGTAATAACTCACAATTGTGACAATGGCGGTGACCAACAAAATTGCAATCGGGCTGACGCGGCCAAACTGATACAGCGCCAAGAGGGTGGGAATGAGGCCGCCTCCCACATTTAAAGCAACAATTGTCTTCTGCTCAATTTTGCGCAGGGGAATGCCCCAAAAGCGTGCCAGCCACAGTTCGGTGAAGTCGGGCAGAATAGCAACTTTGGCCACTCGTTCGTAGAGGGGAATATTGATGGTGCTGCCGAGGATCACCAGCAGGAGGAGCACAGCAGCCGCCGATGGGGAAAAGCCCAGTTTGGCAACGGCCACTTGCACGGCATCTAGGGCAATGGCTAACCACAGAAAGGGTAAGGCCAGCAGCATCAGCACAAAGAGCAGCAGTGTGACTGGCAGGTAAATCATTCCACTTCCTCCCGGCGATAACGTTGGTCTGCAGGCACAGCCACCGTATTATAGTTGATGCCCAAGAACGCCAAATACTTGTTGCTGCTTAAACAAAGCCACTAAGTCGGCGTTGATCTTAAAGTCCGCTGCTTCCTGATCAAGGATGCGAAGTGCTGTGGCTACGGGCAAGCTCTTTTTGTAGGGGCGATCGCTGGCGGTCAAGGCATCGTAAATGTCAGCAATGGCGAGCATTTGGGTTTGCAGGGGAATCTCGGCTGCGCCAATTCCGCGCGGATAGCCACCACCATCGAGGCGTTCGTGGTGGCCATAGGCAATGATGGGCACATTTTGCAAGTGCGGTGTCCAAGGGATGCGGGAGAGGAATTGATAGGTATAGGTGACGTGAGACTCAATAATGCGGCGTTCCGCTTGGGTTAAAGTACCCCGCCGCACGAGTAACTGCTCTAATTCTGAGGCGGTAATCAGAGGGTACGGTTGGCCATCAATCCCTCTGTAGTAGAACTGTGTCATCTCTTGCAGCCAGGCAAGGGGCTCTTCGTCTAAAATTTGGGGTTCATTGGCTTGCTCAAGAATCTGCCAATAGAATTCCAGCCGACAGAGTTGCTGGTGTAGCTCTTGGTCAAGATGGCGCAAAAATGTGCAGTGGTTACAGCCCTGAGCACTGCCGTGGGGGGTGTGGGGATGAGTCAAGAGGTAGTTGACTTTTGCTTGGGCTGTTTCCATTTCTAAGGTGCGGCGCACTAAGGCAAAGCGCTGGCGAATGACTTCTAATTGTTCGGGAAAAATTTTCTTTTGCTTGTTCAGAATTGCTTCGGGAACAGCCACTTTGCCAAAATCGTGCAGCAGGGCAGCGTAGCGGATTTCTTGCAGTTGGCGATCGCCAAAATAAACTTCCCGAAAAATACCGTGACTCACATCATTGGCTACTTCTGCAAGGCGTACCGTCAGAGCTGCCACCCGTTCTGAATGCCCCGAAGTGGTTGGATCACGAACCTCAATGGCTTGAACCGAAGCGGTGACAAAGCCTTCAAACAACTGTTCAATGCTTTCGAGCAGATGGTTGCGTTCAATAATCACCGCTGCTTGGCTGGCCAATGCCCGCACAATGTGCTCTTCCCACTGGCTATAGGGTTGGGTCAGGTCTGGTGTTGTTTCTGGGGTTAGGATGGCCTCTCGCTGCCGCTTGCGATTAATGAGTTGCAGCACGCCAATCACTTGACCGCTAATGTTTTGCATCGGTACGACCAATACCGAGCAAGTGCGGTAGTTCAAAGACTCATCAAAGGAACAGTTAAATTGATAGGTTTCACTCCCCGATAGGGCATAGATATCGGCAATGTTCAACGATTCCGTTGTCAGGGCAGCATGGCCCACTAAGCTCTTAGGCGTGAGGGGAATCGTGTATTTCTGCACATGCTCCGGTAAAGCCACGCTGTCATTTTGAGCTGCTTTGAATTCTAAAACAGGGGGGCTGGCCTCTGCTTGCACCAAAAAAATTGTGCCCGCATCACTGCAGGTAATCTCACGACTCTTAGTGAGAATTAAGTGTAACAACTTGTCGAGGGATTCTGTGGCTGAGAGGGCAAGACCAATCTCCAGTAACTGATCCACCAGTTGCTGAGTGTTTTGACCTAACGCTTCACGTTCAAGGGGTGTGGTAATCATTGGCACAGACTCGTTAGGGTTGACGCCATTATAGCGACCCCATCTCAATCAAGCCTCTAGTTGCGGTGATTGTTGTGGTAGGGAATCCGTGCCCCCGCCCATGCCAGTTTCTCCCGCAAGGTTTGATAAAACGAGTAATGATCTCGCAACAGAATGAAACGAGCTTGGCAGTCAGCCATGGACACCTGTACCCGCTGTCCCGGCCAAATGGAGGTTGCTAGCACCCCATCCATCCACAGTTTGGTATTCAAGCTGTGATCTTCGAGGGGCCAAATACTGACGAGGGAGCGCGACGGCAAAACAATGGGGCGGCTCGAAAGGCTCAAGGGGCAAATGGGGGTGACGACCAGCGCTTCCATGCCCGGATGTAAAATGGGGCCATTAGCCGCCACAGTGTAGCAAGTAGAGCCGGTAGGGGTTGCTACTAATAGGCCATCCCCTTGGTACTGATCGACAACATCACCATCAATTTCCATTTCGAGAATCGCGGTAATCATGCGATCAGCAGAGGCGGGTTTGATGCACATTTCGTTCAAAGCGTAGTAGCGATCGCCCACGGGTTCGGCATGGGGTTTGGGGCCTTCAAACACTTGCGCCTGCAGCATCATTCGCTGTTGCATGGCATACTCATCCCGCTCAAGGCGCTCCCAAACCCGCTCCATATCGGCAAAAAGCTCAAAGGGTTCCGTTAAGAACCCCAAATGCCCCCCCACATTCACCGCCAGAATCGGTACCCCTGCCGCCGCTAAGTGGCGAGCCGCTGCCAAGGAGGTGCCATCTCCCCCTAAGACCACTGCCAGATCAATGGGTTCTGTGACTGAGGCCATAAACACTGGATAGGGGTTGTCCCGCGGCCCACTAGGCCCCACCAGAACCCGCGCCCCCCGCTGTTGCAGTTGCCGTGCCGCTCGATCTGCCCAGTCTTTACTTTGGCGATCGCCTGCTTTATGCACGACAATGACTTGGTTGAGCTGCATCCAACGTGATCTACTCGCCACTGAGGTCTTTTACGTCTTTGACGATCCGCGATAGTTCCGTTTTCTCATCCACAGAAATGCGGGTAGGCGTACCGCTAATAATGCCCTCAAAATTGCGGAAGGAATCGCGAATTTCGGCACCTTTTTCAGTGATCACGTACTCGCGAATCCCCTTGTCGTGCCACGAGCCCCGCATCTTAAAGACGTTGATGGCACGGGACATTTCACCGCGAATTTCCACGTACTGCAATAGCAAAATCGTATCCGTAATCGTGGAAATATGGGACTCGGTAATTGAGTTCGAGCCCATAAATTGATCCGTGGTGTTGGTGAAGAAGCCCGTAATTTCCTCCTGTTTGGCAAAACCTGTGACCCCAATCACAAACTGGCGAAAGGCATTGTTGCTTACCCCCCGATCTAAGGCTGAGAGGGAGTCAATCGCCACCCGCGACGGCTTAAAGTCGGCAATTTCCGATTTGATAATTTGCAAATGGTCTTCTAAGCCTGCCGATTCGGGATAAGCACAAACAATCCGCAGCAGCCCTTGGCGCTCCAGCTCTTCAAAATCAATGCCCCAAGATGAGGCGTTGCGGGACAGTTGCGCCCGTGATTCTTCGTAGGCAAAGAGGAGTGCCCGCTCTCCCTGTTGGCAACCCGTTTCCAAGAATTTGCTCACCAGCAGGGTTTTGCCTGTACCTGTGGCACCCGTGGCCAAAATAATGGAATCTTTGAAAAAGCCGCCGCCGCACATTTCGTCGAGGGTCGGAACACCCGACGAGACGCGGGCATTCGATGAACGCTGAGCGAGTCGCATTGCTCCCAAGGGGAAGATATTAATGCCATTGTTAATCGTAAAAGGATACTCCCCTTTCATGTGGGTCGTGCCGCGCAACTTCAGGATTTCCGCCGTGCGTCGCCGCCGCTCTCCCTCAAGGACATTGCGCAAGATCACCACGTTATCGGAGACAAATTCTTCCACACCAAAACGCGCCACCGGCCCGTATTCATCAATCCGCTCAGTGGTCATGACAGTGGTGACCCCCAACTGCTTGAGGCGAAAAGCCAAGCGGAAAATTTCCCGCCGCACCACTGAAGCGGCATCGTACTGCTGAAAGACAGCAGTCACTGAGTCAATCGAGACCCGGGTGGCTTTGTACTTACGAATGGCGTACTGAATCCGTTCAATCAGGGCTGAAAGGTCGAAGTCACCCGCCACATCCTGTCCGTCTGGATCCGGAGAGGCATCGAGAATAAAGAGCTTCCCTTGATCAATGAGACCCTGCAAATCCCAGCCGAAGCTGAGGGCATTTCTGATGATGTCACTGGGGGACTCTTCAAACGTGACAAAAATGCCCGGCTCATTAAAAATGGTGATGCCGTTGTACAGAAATTGAACCGCAAACAGAGTTTTACCGGTGCCAGAGGTACCACTGACCAAGGTTGTTCGCCCTTTGGGTAAGCCCCCATGGCTGATGTCATCGAATCCTTCCACCATGGTGCGGATTTTTTGGACACCGCTGGTAACGGGCGATTTCACACTGGACTGATTTTCAGGAGTTTCTGCAGTCATAGAGGTTTAGGTACGCACTCGCGAGGTAAATTCCAACAAAGAGAAGATAGCAGCATCAGGTGAGGTCATCGCCTTGATCACCAATCTCTTCATACAATAAATCAAGACCAATGAGCACCTTTTCGCGATCTGACAGATCGCCAATAATCCGCCGTACTGGCGGGGGCAACACCTTTGCCAAGGTGGGAGTTGCCAAAATTTTATCTTCTTCCGCAAGCTGTGGGTTTTTCAAGACATCAATAACTTTCAGGGCATAAACTCCCTTAAACTCTTTTTCCAGAATGTTATTGAGTGTTTTTAGGGCGCGGACTGAGTTGGCCGTATTACCCGCCACGTATAGTTTCAGTACATAGGTTTTCCGCAGGGGAGTCATCGGGATTACACCTCACGCGGAATCGAGCGACGATACATTTCACACAAGTGGGCAATCACATCAATTAAGGTCAGGCGATAATCCAGTAGAATGTCTTCACTGCGCCCTTCAAGCTTGAGCTGCTTCGCAAAATTGTCCATGAGTTCAACGTGGATTTCTAGTACTTGGGAAACGGAAATATCAGCAAAGAATGCTTTACTAACGAACTCATCGATATGCTCATTCGTTTTGGATTCAGCATTAAAGTATTCCAGAATAATGCTACGATAAATCGCGCGCAGTTCATCCAACAGCTTCCGTTTCTCAGCGCTGGACATGCGCCGAAAGAAAAACTGGGTGTCACGCTTGTAATAAACGCCCAAGTAACCGAGGCGCTCTTTCAGCTTTTGAGACAAGCGGTGCTGCGGATCAACGGTGTCATTGTTGCGGAGTGCTGGCATCCGAAACATGACGTGGGGCGGCACAGCACACCCGGGGCACAACTTCACAAAGCCGGTGATGGCCTCTTCAATACGCTCGTTAAGTTGATGAAGCTCAGCAACCGGCAAGAGAATTTCAGCAATGTGATAGTGGGGACCCGCTGGCACTGGCGTATATTCTGCTGGGAAAATAATGATTGCCGGTAGCAGGGTGGCACTGTGATGCAAATAGGTAATGATTTGCGGAGTATCCTCTCCCCATTCTAAAATTAGACAAGCAACATTATGTCGCCGCTGCTCTAAGTACGTACAAAACTCGCGATCGTTAGCAAAATAAACCAGCTCGTCGATCTCGGAGTTATGTAAACGGACTAATTCTTGGCCAATGCCGGGCGAGTAAACTAAGCCACAAATTGTTAGTGCGGTTGACTGCGCCACGGGTTTTCAGGAGTGGAGGTTGGTTCTAATAGCATCCTATCATTTTCCCATTGAGGATCGCAGGGTGTCCCGATGGCGGGTTAAGTTTTCCTTACAGCGGCTAGGGTAGCACATGGATCACCTGTACCTGCAAACCTTTGGGGAGCCTGCTATCACAGTAACAGCACGCTTGCCGCTGGCGGAAGTGTACCGTTTGTGGCAGGAACGGTTGCCCGAGCGGATGGTGATTGTCGATGAAGACTCAGTTCCGGTGGGAGTGGTTCAGGGTTGGCGCTTGGCTCTGAGTTGGAACAATGAGGAAGCGGTGGCCACGCTAGCGGTGGGTCGTGTCTCAGCGTCTTGGCGATCGCCAGTGACTCTGTTGCCAATCGATTGGTCGCTACGGCAGTTTCAGCAGTGGGCTGCTAACCAACCGCAACTCCCTGAGCATATGGCCCTTGTGGACAATCAACAGCGATTTGTGAGCCTGCTGGATCAACGCCGCCTCCTCCATTACTGGGCAAAGCAACCCTCACTGCCTTGGATTGAGGTGCTAGCCCAATTCCCCATGCCACTGCAAATCCAAACCCCCCGGGGTGAGGTGGTTTGGCAAAACGCTGCTTGGGGGACACAATTGGGGACGGTTCCAGAGGTGCAACAGTCTTTTGAGGGGATGAGCTGCCAAACCGTGGAGGGGCGATCGCCTTGGCAACTCTGCTCGGTACCTTTGCATCTAAGCCAAGAGGATGTTGCTGTCCTGCGGGGAGAGGCGGCTTCTGCTTTGACCCTCACCACCGCTGTCAGTCAGTACTGGCTACTGTTTGCCCAAGCCTTGGAGCAGCCGCAAACGGCATCACCAGACCGTATCAGTCAACTGCGCCTGCACCAACAAAAGCGGTTTTTACTTAGCCTTGGCCATGAACTGAAAAATCCCTTGACGGCGGTACTGAGCTTAACCCAATTGCTCTGGCAAGAAGCGTTGCCGCACCAACAGGACTACGTTGCCCTCATTCAGCGCAGTAGCTGGCAGATTCATCGGCTAATTCAGACATGGCAAGACTACACCCGTGCCCTCTGGCGGGAGCTGGAATTGCAATGGGAGCCTGTGGTGCTCTCAGAGGTTTGGTTTCGCGCCCACGAGTTGGCGGAACACCTCTACGGCTCCCGCTCCCTCCATCTCGCGTTGCAATGGCAGATGGACATTTCCTTAGCAGAGGTTGAGCTGTACGGCGATGCCCTGCGCCTACGGCAAATTTTTGCCCATTTAATCGGCTGGCTGACCCTCCTTGGGGGCGATCACCGTGGTGTCCGCCTCAGCCGCTGGCAGGAGTGGTTAGTAGTGCAATTGTGGGAAGAGGGCGGTGGCATTCCCCATCGTTACCACGAGCGGCTCCTGCACGAGTGTCTTGAGGATCACGCCGAAGTCACCATGGGGTTAATGCTTGCCCATCAGCTCAGTCGCCTGCATAACGGCGAACTCTCATTTATTGCCAATGAGCAGTCTAGTGAATGGAGTGTGCTGTTGCCTCTTGGGCGGGAGCTGCCGATGGGGGTGCCCAGTACTGCTCACCTTATCCTGCTTGTCAGCAATGATGTAGAGTGGCTGGTGGCGATGGTTGATGCCCTCAAGCAGAAACATTATGGCTACGTTGTGGCTCGGCAACCCCTTGAAGCGCTCGATAAACTCGAGCAACTGCACCCTGCCGCCATTGTGGTGCGCTCCGCCACAAGCTTGGCGTTGGCGGATGTGCTTACCGTTCTCACCCGTCCTGACCAAAGCCACACAATTCCCATCATTCTCATTTCCGACGAGTCGCCCCCCTTTGCCCTGCCGGGTTTGATCCAGCGATTGCCCTTCCAGAGCGCCACCCCCCTCGTGCTGGATATCCTAGAGCGGTGGTGCTATCCACGGCTGACCCCCCTTGCACCCGCAAGTGCCCATCCCACGGGAACCATTACTCACACGGTTTTGAGTCTAGGGTTGACGCAAGAACTGATTCTTCCCGATATGCGGGTGCTAGAGGCCAATGATCTCGAACAGGCAGATCTAGTGGCCGACATTTGGCAACCGGATATTCTGATTTGGGATCTTCCCCTCGCTGACGTGCCCTATTTAGCCGAACACCCCAAATTGCTCCGGCTACCAATTGTTACCCTCAACGAGGAAGTTAGCCGTGCCGTGCATGCCCTTGGTCACAGGCTGGTTTTTCCCTGCTTAGACTTGGCAGATCTGGTGGAAGTGGTCACCCTTGCGGCAGGAACGAAACCTAGAGCTGACTGAGCACTGTCCGAGCCGCAGCAATGGTGCGCTCAATATCTGCTTCAGTGTGGGCAAGGGAGGTAAAGCCTGCTTCAAATTGCGAAGGGGCAAGGTAAATGCCCTGCTCCAACATACCGCGGTGAAAGGCGGCAAATTTTTTCAGGTCTGAAGCCTTGGCTTGCTCGTAGTTAGTGACCGGCCCAGCGGTAAAGAAGAAACCAAACATCCCGCTGATATGCCCGCCGCAGACAGGGTGGCCAAATTCCTGCGCTGCACTGATGAGGCCATTTATGAGCTTGCCAGTAATTTTATCAAGCTGCTCATAAGTTCCTGGACGGCTCAGGAGCTCCAGCGTTTTAATCCCTGCCGTCATCGCTAGCGGATTTCCTGAAAGGGTTCCCGCCTGATAGACAGGGCCAGCGGGTGCCACCATCTTCATAATGTCAGCACGGCCACCGTAGGCGCCTACCGGTAAACCACCGCCAATAACTTTGCCAAGGGTGGTGAGGTCGGGGGTAACGCCAAATTTTTCTTGCGCTCCGCCGTAGGCAATCCGAAAGCCCGTCATCACTTCATCAAAGACCAGCAGGGCACCGTACTGTTGGGTAAGCTCCCGTAGCCCTTCTAAGAAGCCAGCATCGGGGGGAATGAACCCAGCATTACCCACCACAGGCTCTAAAATGACCCCAGCAATCTCGTCGGGATAGTCTTGGAACAAACGGCTGACGGCTTCGAGATCGTTGTAGGGAGCGGTGAGCGTTGCAGCGGTGGTGGCTTTGGGCACTCCCGGTGAATCCGGCAAACCAAGGGTGGCTACTCCTGATCCGGCTTTCACCAAAAACATATCGGCATGGCCGTGGTAGCAGCCTTCAAACTTAATCACCTTTTCCCGCTGGGTGTAGGCGCGCATCAAGCGCAGAACCGCCATGCAGGCTTCCGTGCCCGAGTTAACAAAGCGCACCATTTCAACACTGGGCACTGCCGAGATGACCATTTCGGCCAAAATATTTTCTAAAACGCAGGGGGCGCCAAAGCTAGTGCCTTTTTCAAGGGCGGCGTGGAGCGCTTCAATGACTTCTGGGTGGGCATGACCGACAATGGCAGGTCCCCACGAACCTACATAGTCAATGTACTGGTTGCCGTCCACATCCCAAATGTGGGCACCTTTTACATGGTCAAAAACAATGGGCTGACCGCCAACGGATTTGAAGGCGCGCACCGGTGAACTCACACCGCCGGGCATCAGTTTTTGGGCAGCGGCGAAAATTTCTTGGGATTTTGTGGTTTGCAAAACAGTGGTGGTCAATGTCAACTCCCTTCAAGCATTGGCCTGCTCGCCCTATTATAGGCAATCGGCTGTCCCCTGCTCTAGGGAGGATTCTGTTGCATTTGTTTACAATAGTTTTGTTGTGCTGCGAGGGGGTATGAAGGTCAATGTCCGCAACAACGACACCCACGGTTCGCTTGGCGCCATCCTATGGGGTGCCGATTGGGGTTTTGGTTCTCAGTGTGCCCCTGTGGCTTGTGCAGTGGTGGTTGGGGTTACCTATTTCCCTATTTGGCCTTTTCTTGATGCTGCAAGCGGCTACACTGCGGCTGGAGTTTACCGCCACGGCCCTTGATGTCTATCGCGGTAACCAGCAAATTCGCTCCTTTCCTTATCATCAGTGGCAGCACTGGGAAGTTTTCTGGCAGCCCTTGCCGATTCTGTTCTATTTTCGCGAAGTCCAGAGCATTCACTTCCTACCGATTCTGTTTGATGCCAAAACTTTAGTACAATGCCTGCAAGAACGCTGCCCACGCACGGCTTTTATTTCCCCCGCTCGCAATGACTGATGATCTGACACGAACCCCCAATGCTACTGAGTCTGCTGCGGCAACTGAAGCCACGGTTGCAGACTTGGTGGCGCAGCGGGATGCCTTGAAGGAAGAAATTGCCGGTCTGGAGGCTGCTTTCCATCGCCTTGCCCACAGCTTTTTACACGATCTGGAAGAGAAGAAGCAGTCACTGCAATTGAGTATTGAGCAGCTTGAGCGGCGTAAGGAGCGCATTGAGCAGGAATTGCGCCAGAATTTTGTTGGGGCGTCCCAAGAGCTGGCGATTCGGGTGCAAGGCTTTAAGGAATTCCTCGTGAACAGTATGCAGGAGTTGGCAGCCACCGTTGAGGAAATGGAGCTCCTGCCAGCGGCGGCACCAGCCCCTGCAGTAGCAACTCCGGCGCCAGTAACGGAGTCGAGTCCACCGCCAAAGTTGGTGTTGGATGAGGGGTTTCAGGAGGAGGCCAGCCGAATTAAGCGCCTGCTGGAGCAGTACCGCACCAATCCTAACTACTATGGCCCGCCGTGGCAGTTACGTCGCACGTTTGAGCCGCTGCATGCGGAGCGGGTGGAAAGTTGGTTTTTTGACTTAGGGGGACGGGGTGCTCTGCGATCGCTCCCAAGCCGGTTGCAAAATATTCTTGTTGCCTCGGCGATTATTTCAATTTTGCGGGATTTTTACGGTGATATGTTGCGGGTGCTAGTGTTGGCGGATTCTCCAGAACGTCTTGGCGACTGGCGGCGTGGTTTGCAGGATTGTTTGGGGATCAATCGCCAAGATTTTGGCCCTGAGCGGGGGGTGGCGCTTTTTGAGTCGGCAGATGCTTTAGCGTTTCGTGCCGATCGCCTCGAGCAGGAGGACTACTTGCCCCTCATTTTGATTGATGACTCCCTTGAGCAGGTGAGTTTATCGCTGCTGCAATATCCGCTCCTGCTGGGTTTTGCCCCTGAGCCCCAGTTGCGGCGCAATAATGAATTTTTTGAATAGGAGGGATTGTGACCACGGCCATCATTTTCGGCAGCATGGTGCTCGTTAGCTACCTCTTGGGGGCGATTCCCACGGGCTATTGGGTGGCCAAATCGTTGCGGGGGATTGATATTCGCGAGCATGGATCGGGTTCCACGGGAGCGACAAATGTGCTGCGGGTTGTGGGCAAGGGAGCGGCGCTGTTCACGTTCGTGGTGGATGTCCTTAAGGGGTTGCTGGCGGTGGTGGTGGCACGTTGGCTCGTGGTACAGCCGTGGGGCTTGGCTTCTGCTGCCTTAGCGGACTACTACCTGTTGGCGATCGCCCTGGTGGCCGTACTCGGACACAGTAAGCCGGTGTGGCTGGGTTGGCGGGGGGGAAAATCGGTGGCCACCAGTTTTGGTGTGCTGCTGGCGCTGAACTGGCCAACGGCCTTAGTTACGCTAGGGGTGTTTCTGGTTGTTTTAGCCCTGAGTCGTATTGTTTCGTTGAGTTCCATTGTGGCAGCGCTCTCACTGCCCTTGTGGTTTTGGCTGTTTACCCACTCACTGCCTTTTGTGGGCTTTGCGGTACTAGCCAGTGCTTTTGTCATTTGGCGGCACCAAAGTAATATTCAGCGCCTCTTAGCTGGGACAGAGCCACGGTTGGGAGCTTCCTAGTCTTTGCGGAGGCAGTGGTGGAACTGCAGCGGCTGACCCTTATGAATTTCAAAGCCCACCGCGATCGCACGGTTGAGTTCCTCCCCGGGGTCAATGTGATCTGCGGTGAAAATGGTGCTGGCAAAACGAGTTTGCTGGAAGCCATTGCTTGGGTGCTTTTTGATGCCACCTCGGGCTACGGGGCAGGTTTTAACAAAGCCATTATTCGCAAGGGCGCCAGTCAAGCGGAAGCCACGGTGCAATTCATTTCTGCCCTTGATGGTCGCTCCTATATTGTCAAGCGCAGTACCCGTGCGGGCTATAGTGTTTTCGACCCCCAGTTGCAGGCGGTGATGCTCTCCACCCGCGAGGAGGTACAGCAGTGGCTCAAGGAACACCTAGGGGTGAACCGTGCCTTTGCCCTCAAGGATGTGTTTGAGCAGGTGATTGGGATTCCCCAAGGGATGATGACTGCTGATTTCCTCAAAGCTCCGGCGCAGCGGCGGGCTGTTTTTGAGCCGCTGTTACAGGTCAATGACTATCGCCAAGCCTATGAGGCGGCTTTGCCCTTAGTGCAGTATTCCGCAGCGCGCCTACAGACGCTGAGGGAAACGATTGCTCGTTATGAGCAAGAACTGGCGCAGCGTCCAGAGTATGCCGCCCAAGTGGCTCATCTAGAGGCAGAATTGACCCGCAATTACCAAGAGCGCGATCGCCTCGCACAGGTATGTCAGGAGCTGGCGCAAGAACGGGAGACCCTTGCCGCCGAGGTGGCAGCGCTGCAACGCTTAGCTCAACAGCAGCAACAGTTAGACCAACAACTGGCACAGCAGCAGCAATTGTGTCGCGATCGCCAACGCCAATTGGCCGCCGCCCAAGCCAGCCAAGCCCAGTGTCAGGCGCACCAAGCTACGTACGATCGCTACTGCCGCCAGCAACAGGAACTGCAGAGTCTTGAGCGACAGTTACGGGACTGGGGCACCCTTGAGCAACGAATTAGCACTCTTGAACAGGCGCAACAGCGGACTGCTACTAAACTGGCGCGCCTAGAAGCCCAGCGGCAGGCGATCGCCACGATTGATGCTCAGCTTGAGGCGCTTGCCCCCCAGATTGCCGCCGCCGATCGCCTCGAAGCAGAACTCAGCCGCTGCCAAACCCAACTGAGCCAAGCCCAACAGGCTGCCCAAGATTTGGCTCATCTGGAACAGCAGTGTCAAAGTGTACAAGCCCGGCTAGGGGAACTGGAACAGGAATTAGCGATGCTGGAAGCCCAACGACCCCTTGCCGAGACCTTAACGGCCAAACAGCAGCAGCGAGATCGCCTGCAAGCTCAACTCAACCACGCCACTGCTGCCCGTGCCTTTGCCACCACGCTTGCTCCCCTGATTGAGGCGGCCACTGCCCAAGCTGTCGCCACAGCGCCCCTCGTCCGCGAAGCCATGGCTGCCCTCAACAGCGCGCGGGAATTGGCCTTGTTAAGCCCTGCCGTGACGTTAGGCCTAGAGGCACTACAGCGGTTAGACAATAACCATCAACAATTGCTCCGGCAACTGGAAGAACTCCTAGCCAGCCTCGAAACTGATAGTCAAGAGCGCCTCATGCCCATCCTTGAACGGTTAGAAGCCGAAATTCGCACCGCCACTGCTGCCGAGCGCGACCTGCAACAATGCCCGCCCCTCGTGGCTGAAAAAGCCAAGCTCGAGGAACAACTCAAAACGTTGGGGGATCGCCAGCGCCAATTGATTGCCCTAGCGGAGCCCTTAGGAACCCTTGAGCGCCAGTACGCCGATCTCGCCAGCGCATTAGCTGCCTTAGGTCATCCCCGTGCCCAGCAACAGGTGCTCCTCGAGCAGCAGCAGGCCGCCCCAGCGGTGGAAGCAGCCCTGCAAGACCTGCTGCGGCAGCAAACCCAACAGCACGAGGAACTGGTGCCCCTTTACCAACAGCGCCAGCACTACCAAGCCCTCGAACAACAGCGGCAAGCCCTGACGGACGAGTTAGCTGCCCTAGCGGCGGGCTACCACATCTACTTACAGCACCAACAACAAGCAAGCCAAGTCAGCGCCTATGAAACCGCACTTGCCGAGGCGGAAGCGACCTATGCCACCCTACAAGCTCATCGTGCCACCCTTGAACAGGAATACCAAAAGCAACAGCAGCGAGTGGATACCGCCCGTCTTGAGGAGGTGAGCGATCGCTACGAACAGTGCAGCCGTGCCTATCAAACCCTCTTAGGGGCAATTCCTGAGAAAGAAAAACAACTCCAGCACTACCAAGCCCGCCTGCAGCAACTGGAAGTGGTTGCCCAGCAACTAGAAGACAGCCGCCAAGACCTCAGCCAGTGTCAGCAGCGCCATCACTTCCTTGAAACGGCACGGGAAATCTACCGCCAAAGTGGCCCGCGGGTCAGTGAAGCCTATCTGCACCGTATTTCCCAAGAAGCAGATCAGCTCTTTCGGGAGCTCCTGAATCGCCCCGAGATTTCCCTGCGCTGGTTGCCGGACTACGACATCGAAGTGAATGAAGGAGGCTACTGGCGCAGCTTCAGAAGCCTTTCAGGGGGTGAACAAATGTGCGCTGCTCTTGCGGTTCGCCTTGCCCTACTACGCATTTTGGCAGCCACCGACGTCGCCTTTTTTGATGAACCGACAACGAACATGGATGCCGAACGGCGACAGCAACTGGCCGAAAGCCTAGCCAACCTGAAAAGTTTTCGGCAGCTATTCGTGATCAGTCACGATGAAACGTTTGCCGCCCTGACAGAACATACGATTTACCTAGAGCGGGAGAAAGCCTAGGCGTAAGCGGTGTGAAGTGCCCACCAAATCAAGGCAGCAATAAAGCCAAGGATCAGAATGGCCGATGCCGCAATCATGACAGGGCTGTCTGCCCCTTCAAATTTCATAATGCCGCGATTAAAGTCTGTGGCCATAGGAAGAAACTCCAAGCACAATTTAATCCAAATTAATTCTAGGCATCTTTTTGAGGGTTCGGTGGTTACTGCCATTACTTGTTACGATTTTTCACGCCAGTGCCCTGATGACTAACGTTGAAAAATCTTAAGATTTGCCAACAACCGTGAGCTTTGTGATCTAGATCACAGCAGTTCTCTGTGAGGTCACGCCAAGGTAAAGGTAGGTTGACAGCCTAGGCCACTTTTACAAGTGTCAGTATTTGCAGGGTTGATGGCTAGGAGCGGACTGTGCCCCTCCTAAAGGTTCTGGTTTCTCGTTTTGTCCTTGGCTGAGGCTGTTCTTGATGAACGGGGGATAGATCAAATGCACAGCTTGGCACAAGAGCGCCACGTTTTAATTTTGAATATGGTGGGTGAGCGGCGCGCCATTGCCCTTGAGGCGGCTGCGTATTCAGTAGGACGCGATGAAAGCAATGCCATCGTCTTAGACTTTGAGACGGTTTCACGGCAGCACGCTATCTTACTGCGGGTGCCAGTACCCGGAACGACGAACTATCGCTATCGCTTAGTGGATGGCAACGCCAATGGCAAACCCAGCACGAATGGCACGTTTGTGAATGGCAAGCGGATTTCTAGCCATGAGTTGCACCACGGCGATGTCATTCTCTTTGGTCGTAAAGCCAAGGCTTCCTACATGATAGTGTCCATGGCTGACACAGAGTTTAGCCAGTATCTCCAGTCCATTGCCTTTCAAAGTATTAAGTCGGATTTGCGGGGAGCCAAAGAAACTCTAGTAGGGATGGAGCTCAGCGGTGAATTGCGCCGCCCCCCCAACCGTGAATTAGTAGGAGCCACCCAAACGGCGCAGGGAAGTAACCCGGAATCTGCTAAGCCCCTTGCTAAAGACACCTTGGCTAGTGAGGCAGGTACAACAGACTCGTCCCCAGCCAACAAAGCAACCGTCCATGAACCTGTGAACCACTTGACCCTGCGCTGGATCCTTGGCCTCGGGGCGATCGCCCTCGTGGTCGCCGCTATCTTTGCTGGTGCCTACCTGCGTCCGCCAACACCTGAGCAGTCTTCCCCCACCCAGACCCGATAGACATGACTGATAGTCAATGCCATCGTTACCAATAGTTACAGTCGTTACCGTTGCTGACAGCGCGACGATTTTGCCGCTACAATGAGGTTTGGAAAGTCTTATCTAAGCCTGAAATGATGGGATTGTAATCCTTCTAAAACTAACAGCCAATACGCTAACTCATTGTGTCACCGCCCAGTTTTTAGGAGAACACGAATGACAAAACGAGATCATAGCAAAGTTTATAACGTCACGTTGGTCAACAAAGAAAAGGGTCTTAACAAAACCATTCGCATCCATGCGGATGAATACATCCTCGATGCAGCGGAAGCCCAAGGCATCGCTTTACCTTACTCCTGTCGGGCGGGTGCTTGCGTCAACTGTGCTGGGCGTATCCTCAAGGGCACGGTTGACCAATCAGATCACTCGTTCCTCAAAGAAAAAGAATTGCAAGCTGGCTTTGTACTTCTGTGTGCTGCTTATCCGACCTCTGATTGTGTAATCTCCACTCACGAAGAAGATAATTTACTTAACTTAACCTAAGTTTAACTATCTTTAATTTTTCGCTGTTTCTCAAGCAATTGAGCCCCAGAAATAGTGGGTTATTTGTTGAAATCTTACAGGCTATTAACTTTTCTGAAGTTTTCTTTCATGGTCATGGCGTCACAACTTAATATAATCATCACATCATTATTCTTAAGGTAAATGCAAGATGTTCCCTCGGCGTAGGTTTTCCACTAAGCCTAAGCAATCTCTGAATTGCATCTGAGGGCAACAGCCGGAGGAATAATACCATACGCAGGCTGGAAACCATCGAGAGGGAAGACGAACTCGATGGCAAGACAGCAGTTTGGAGGTCGATATGATGACATCAGATCGGGGGCTGAGCAATTACACTGACTTACCGTTAAAGGATGGTGTACAGCCAGAGCGGTTGCTCCAGCAGTTGGCCACGTCGGGGGGAACGGGGTGTTTCAAATTAACGGTGCAAGATCAGCACTGGTTTTTATACCTGCACCAAGGGGCACTGGTTTATGCGACCCACACGATTGAGCCGGGCGATCGCTTTGAGCGGCATCTGCGGCGCTTAAGCCAACAGGTGCCCGCCTTAGATCGGGATTTGCGCGCCCAAGTCCGCCAGCAATGGGAAACAGCAAGCACTCCTACTCCCATTTATGAATACGAAAGTTTGCGCTGGCTCCTGAGTGAAGGCTGCATTAATAGTAAGCAGTTTTGCCAACTGGTGGAGGGGCTGATTCTAGAAGTACTGGAGTCGTTTTTGTACCTCACTAGAGGCCAGCATCAACTGGTGCCCTACCTTGACGTTCCCATCGTGACGCATTTTGATGTTGAGCGCTTGGTGGCGGACTGCAAAGCCCATATTCGGCAATGGCTGGCCTTGGGGCATAAAATTACTTCGCCGTTCCAGCGTCCCTACTTTTTTAGTAGTGTCCAAGTCAACTTGACCCCCGAGCAACAGCAACGCTTAGGCTCAATGCTGCGGGGGTTTAGCTTTCGCCATTTGGCGGTTCTCATGAACCAGAATGAAATTTCACTGGTGCGCAGTCTGTTGCCCCTAGTGGAAAAAGGGGCGGTGGTGGTGCGCGAACCCCAGCGTCCTTTTGATTTGCTCCCCAGCTTTGAGGCCACCCTTTTGCAGGAGCAAGTTGCTACAGAGGAGGCGGACTTGCAGGAGTCAACCAGTAGCTTTTTCACTTCGCAAGTTGCCAACCGCACATTTACGATCCTCTGCATTGATGACAGCCCCACGATGCTCAGCGAAATCAAGCGTTTTTTGGCCGATGATACCTTTCAGGTGATTACCTTGAGTGACTCGGTCAAAGCGTTGATGGAAGTGATGCGGCTCAATCCGGATCTCATCTTGCTGGATGTGGGGATGCCCAACATTGATGGTTACAAGTTTTGCAAGGTCATCCGTAATCATGAGCGGTTTAAGTCCCTGCCCATCATCATGGTGACCGGTAATACCGGATTGATTGATCGGGCAAAGGCGCGGCTCGTGGGGGCAACAGACTACATGACCAAGCCCTTCACTCAAGCAGAACTCCTCAAAATGGTGTTTCAATACCTCGCGTAGTGGTGGCTTCCTTGGAACACTGTATATTGACATTTATTGATAGTTTTTATTGATCATTGGGAGACGGCATGAGTACAGTTTTAGTGGTAGAAGATGTCCCCTCCGAAATGGCTTTAATTAGCTCGTTTCTAAAAGACAGTGGCTATACGGTGATTGCCGCTACGGATGCCAAGGAAGCGCTAGAGAAGGTAGCGCAGTACAAACCCGATGTGGTGGTCACCGATGTGGTTATGCCGGGGATGAGTGGGTTTGAGCTCTGCCGTAGTCTCAAAAAGAATCCGGAAACCCAAAAGCTGCCCATTATTGTTTGCACCTCCAAAAATCAGGAGCTAGACCGCCTCTGGGCAATGAAACAAGGGGCAGATGCCTACGTCACCAAGCCCTTTAATCGCGATGATCTGCTGCGCGCTTTGAAATCTGTGGTGGTTTAACCATGACGCAAGCCGCTGTTGCTATTCGCGATCGCCAGCTGGGGGGGGATGCCTATCTGCGGCTGATTTTGAGCGATCGCCACACTGCCTTGGTGCCCATGGTGGACGTACAGCAGGTGATGGTGGTGCCCCCAACCCAATTAACGGTGATGCCCAATATGCCCGCCTTAGTCATGGGGCTGCTCAACTACCGAAACCGTGTGGTTTGGGTGATTGATCTGGGGCAGTTACTGGGGCTTGAGCCCCTCAGTTGTGACTGTCCCTACTATACGGTTGCCCTACTGCGGCTGCCGGAAAAGTGGCTCGGGATTGCCATCAGCGATGTGCGCGGCATTTTGCGCTTAGGCGCGGGTAGCTTGCAATCGCCGGTGGGAACCGTGAGTGCTGCTTTAGTGCCCTACCTAAAGGGTTGCTGTTTAGTGGAGAGTGAAATGCTGCTGGTTTTGGATGCCACAGCGATCGCCACTGCTCCTCTAAATTCTGCTCCGCTAAATTCTGTCACCGTGACTCCTGTTGATGTTGGATAGGCCCATGCTTTGCCGTTAGGATGTGTGAACGATGACCACCGCAAAACCGCCCGTTGATCTTCCGGAACTGCCCCCCTCCGTACTCAACTACCAGTTGCCGCCCTTGCAACAGGAGAAAGTCTCCTCAAAACCGCAGACACCGCAGCAGCAGCAACCGGTGCCGCCGGGCAAACCCAAAGGGTGGGGATTGCGACCCAAGCTCATTACGGCTGCCGTGGCTCTGGCCACCCTGCCCATGGCGGGGGTTGGGTTCACGGCCAACGAAGTGGCGCGCCAACAACTGAGCAGCCAAGTGTTGCTGTTACAGCAGCAGGAAGCTGCCAGTGCTGCCCTCCAGTTTGAGGGGTTCCTGCGGGATCGGCGCGGGGATGTGCGCATTATTGCCTCGCTGTTGACCAGTCGCTATGGGAACGAACTGCAAGGGGGGCAGCAACCGCAGTTACAGGCGGTGCTCGATCAGTTTCTCGATGCCTATACCGCCTACGATAGTGCCGCGATTATTGCCAATGATGGCCGGGGGACAGTTCTGGCGCAGTCAACGGGGGGCAACCGCCTAGCCAATAACATCTTGCAGGAGCACGAATATTTTAAGCTGGCGATTCAAACCCGAGGGGTTGTGGTGACCGTTGAACCCACCCTGTCGCTGCCCGATCGCCCCATTGGGCTATTTTTGGCGGCACCGCTCATTAACCCACAGACAAATCAAATTATCGGCGTTGTTCGCTTACGGATTCCCCAAGGCAGTGTTGATCAGTTCTTAAAAGCTTATGGCCAAGGCGATAATCATGACTTTTATTTGGTAGAGCCAAGCGGTACCATTTTTGCGTCTTCAGTGGCAGCCCTCCAAGGAGAACCCCTCAAGAACGTCTTTCCGAAACTGGCGGAGCGTAAAGCCGCAGAGCCTGCGGGCGCTCTCACAGAAACGCGGCAATCCGATGGGCAGGCTCAAATGGTGAGCTATACCAGTATCTCGCAGCCCTTTGCCGGAATTATCCTGAGCACTCAGCAGGCTTACGCCCTCAAACCACTGCAAAACTTAACTTGGGCATTGCTCTCCGGGATGGCGGTAACCGCAATTCTGGCGGGGGCGATCGCCATCTACCTGAGCAACCGTGGCCTGAAACCACTGCTTCAAGCCATCAAAGCTGTGACCCAAATTGGTCAAGGGGAACTAGATACCCGCCTGCCGGTACAGGGAGATGATGAGCTAGCCACCCTGAGCCGCACCATTAACCAAATGGCGGATCAGCTCCAGCAATCTCTTGAAGAAGCAACTGTAAGTGCCAAACGAGCCCAGCAACTGCGGGATATTTCCTTCCGTCTTGCCCAACAGCAGAATCGTCCGGCCATTCTCAACACCTTGGTGGACGCTGCCCGCGAAAGCCTCGGCTGCGATCGCGTCATTGTTTATGAGTTTGACGAGAACTACGTGGGTACAGTGGTCGCTGAATCGGTTGGCAGCGGGTGGCCAAAAGCCCTTGAGCAAGTGATTGACGATCCGTGCTTCCGCCAGAATTGGGTCAATGCCTACGCCAAGGGGCGGGTGCAAGCCACCGCAGATATTTTCAACGCTAACCTCACCGAATGTCACCTGAAGCAGTTGGCTCCCCTGAAGGTGCGCGCTAACTTGGTGGTGCCAATGCTGGTGGGGCAGCAATTGGTCGCGTTGCTGATTGCCCACCAGTGCAGCGGACCTCGGGTTTGGCAACAGCCAGAAATTGACTTCCTCCAACAACTGGCCACCCAAGCGGGACTGGTGCTGGAGCGGTCGAACTTTCTCGCCCAAACCATTGCCGCTCAGCAAAATGCTGAACGCCTTGCCCATGAGCAGAAAGCCCTGACCGAGCGGATTCAGTCACAGCTGATCAACTTACTGAGCGAAGTGGAGGCGGCTTCTCAAGGAGATCTGACGGTACGAGCTGACATCACCGCCGATGAAATTGGCACGGTTGCTGACATTTTTAACTCCCTCATTGAGAGCCTGCGGGATGTGGTAGTGCAAGTGAAGGCCACCACCGCCAAGGTGAACACCGAGCTCGTTGACGATGAAACCGCCATGAAGCAGTTGGCGGAAGAATCCCTGCGACAGGCGAAGAAGGTCAAACGCATGCTCGATGCTGTGGAGCAAATGTCCACCTCAATTCAGTCGGTGGCCGACAGTGCCAACGAAGCGGCGGAAGTGGCGCGGCAAGCTTCGGAGCGTGCCCTCAACAGTGGTCAAACCATGGATGAAACGGTGCAGAGTATTTTGCACTTGCGGGAAACCGTTGCGGAGACCGCCAAAAAGGTCAAACGCCTTGGGGAGTCCTCGCAACAGATTTCTAAGGTAATCTCGTTGATTAACCAAATTGCCCTGCAAACGAACCTGCTGGCCATCAATGCCAGTATTGAGGCGGCGCGAGCTGGCGAAGAAGGCCGTGGGTTTGCGGTGGTGGCCGAAGAGGTGGGGGAACTGGCGGCGCGTTCTGCGGCTGCCACCCGCGAAATCGAACAAATTGTCGAAACGATTCAGCAGGAAACCAACGAAGTGGTGCAAGCCATGGAAACGGGCACTGCGCAGGTGGTGGAAGGCACCCGCCTTGTCGAAGTTACCAAGGGCAATCTTGAGCAGATTGTGCAGGTGTCGCAGCACATTGACGAATTGGTGCAATCGATTTTGCAGGCCACCATTTCCCAATCCCGGACTTCCAACATGGTGAATACCCTGATGCGGGACATTGCCAAGGTGTCGGAGGGGATGTCTGCTACCTCTCAACAAATTTCTAAGTCCCTGCAAGAAACAGTGGCGGTGGCGCGAGAACTGCAAGCCTCAGTCGATATTTTCAAAGTCAGCTCAGAGGTGTAGCGATGCCGGAGCTCGGCCCTGACGAAGCGGTACGCCTCCAGTTTTTAGAGGAGGTGCAAGACTACCTGCAAACCATTGAGGCAGGGGTTTTAGACCTCGGTACTGCCAATAGTCAGGGCATTGATGGGGTGTTGCGGGCTGCCCACTCCATTAAGGGAGGAGCCGCCATGATGGGCTTTACCCTCCTGAGTGATTTGGCGCATCGCCTAGAGGATTTCTTTAAGGTGCTGCGATCGCGCCCCTGTGCTGATCCGGAAACGCAACAGCTACTGCTGCGGGCGGTGGATCAATTGCAATCGGTGATTACCCTCAATCGCCAAGGCATCGAGCCCAATGCCGCTTGGCTGAACACCCAAGCAGAGCCGATTTTCAATGAACTACACCAGCGGCTCGGGGATCCGAAAACCGAAGACGAGCTCTCGCTCCTCAGTGGTGATGACGGCCAGGCGATGCGGGTCATGCTGTTTGAAACAGAGGTGGAGGGCTGTCTGCAGCGCCTAGAAGCCGTTCTGCAAGATCCGGAGCAGCCCTGCCTGAAGGAGGAGTTGGCGATCGCTAGCCAAGAACTCGAAGGCTTAGCCCAAATGCTGGAGTTGCCCCAGTTTGCACAGTTTTGTGCCTCGGTGAGCAACTATTTGGCGCAACCGGACTGTGATGTCCCCCGCCATGCGGCGAGTATTATTCAGCAGTTTCGTCGCTGCCAAGCCCTTGTGCTCACTGGCCAACTGGCAGCCCTGCCCACCGCCTTGACCCTAGATGCTGTCCCAGAGACGGAAGATCAGACCGTCTTTGATTTGCACCTTGAAGACCTCAGTCAAGAACTGGGGGTAGAGGAGTTTGCCACTGCCGAGGTGAATGGCTTCCCTTTGGATGAGCTGCTTTCCCCGGAAAGTCCGCCTCAAGTCACAGAACCGACAACTACTGCTCCTGATGCCAGCCCAGCAACCCCGACCGTTAAAGAAATGACCGTTCGGGTCGCCAGCCATCACCTTGATGTGCTCAGTGATTTGTTGGGGGAATTGCTCATTGAGTGCAATGGCCTTGAGCTGCAACGAAGGCGCCTGCACAGCCTGCTCGACACCCTCAAGCAAAAGGTACGCCTTTTGGAGCAAGCCAATTTTCGCCTGCGCACGGAGTATGACCGCGTCAGTGACACTGAGTTTGCTCGTTTGAATCGGCAGACGCACCATGGTTTTGACACGCTTGAATTTGATCGCTACACCGATGTCCACCTGCTCTCGCAAGAGATCATGGAAATGATTGTTCAAATTCAGGAAATCACGAGCGATCTTGATTTAGGACTAGAGGATACCGAGCGCACCAGCCGCGACCTCAATCGCACCGCCAAGCAACTGCAAGCCCGTTTTACCCAAGTGCGCATGCGTCCCTTTGCGGATTTAGCCAATCGCTATCCCCGCGTCATTCGCGAGTTGAGCCGCGAGCATGGCAAAGCAGTGAATCTAGTTATTGAAGGGAGTCATGTTCTTATTGATCGCACTGTGCTCAGCGTCCTTGCGGATCCACTGATGCACCTTGTTCGCAATGCCTTTGATCATGGCATTGAACCGGTGGCCGAGCGTGAGGCATTGGGTAAACCCCCTACGAGCACGATTTTGCTTAAAGCGGCTTACCGCGGTAATCAAACGGTGATTACGGTGGCCGATGATGGCCGCGGGTTGAATCCCGAAAAAATTCGCCAAACGGCCAGTCGGCTGGGAGTGCCTGCGGGCTGGCTGGCAACCGCCAGCGATCGCGATCTGATGGAACTCATTTTTGAGCCCGGGTTTTCTACCGCATCTCAGGTCTCAAGCTTGTCGGGGCGGGGAGTGGGCATGGATGTGGTGCGCACCAACCTCAAACAAATTCGCGGTGACATTCACATTAGCAGTGTCCCTAACCAAGGCACCACGTTTACAATTACCATTCCCTACACGCTCTCAATGGTGCGCGTTTTACTCGTGGAGGCGGCTAGTCTGTTATTGGCAGTGCCTACCGAAGCCGTGGCCGAAATGGTGCTGGCGGAACGGTATCCCCCCCTCGAAACTTTTGGCTCTCCTGTCATTGACTGGGAGGGTATCATGGTGCCCTTGATCGAGCTGGAGCAATACTTCCATTTCGCCCGCCCCTACCGCACCCCAGAGGCGGAAGGCACTCCCATCATCAACGACCCCACCCTAATGATTATTGCCCAAGGAGAAGCGGCCTTAGCCCTCAAGATTGACCGCTACTGGGGCGAGCAGGAGGTCACGATCCGTCAGGTGGACAGTGACTTGCCCTTACCCGCTGGGTTCAGTGGCTGCACCATTTTGGGCAATGGCCGCATTGTACCCCTATTAGATCCGCTGTCTCTGTTCGATCGCCTCGGTGAGACGGGCGATCGCCCCCATCTGTCGGTAGAACCCATTGCCGCAGCCACGCAAAACACGATCTTGGTCGTGGATGACTCAGTCAATGTGCGGCGGTTTCTGGCCAATACCCTTGAAAAAGCGGGCTACCGCGTCGAACAGGCGAAAGATGGCCAAGAGGCCATTGACAAACTCGAGGCAGGTTTAGAGGTCAATGCCTTGGTGTGCGACATTGAAATGCCACGACTGGATGGCTTTGGGGTACTGGCACAGATTAAGCGCATTCCCCATTGTCAAGATGTGCCGGTTGCCATACTGACCTCACGCACAGGGCAAAAACATCGCCAACTCGCGCAGCACTTAGGGGCAGCCGCTTACTTCAGTAAACCCTTCCGCGAAGCAGAACTTTTGCAGACTCTGACGCAGTTGATTCACCATGGTTCTTAAAAGTCGCCGCCGTCAAGCCCCTCCCGTTGCCATGGAGCAGTTCTTGACCTTTTTCGTGCGTCAGGAACAGTTTGCTGTCCCGGTGACCCAAGCTAGTCGCGTCATTCCCCTTCCACCGATCTATGGCGATCCCTCGGGTCGGGGGGTGGGGTTGGTCAATGAGGGCGATCGCGAAATTTTGGTGATTGAGATTGGCCGGTGTCTCTTTGGTGAGCCCCTCTCTGCTACGGAACGAGAAAAGTTGCGGTTTTTACTCATTTTGCAGCCCGATCTTGAGGGAGAGTGGCTGGGTTTCCCCCTAATGGAGCCGCCAGCGATCGAACGCGTGGCGCAAAACCAGATCCACGCTATTCCCAAAAACTATCTCCACTGGGGGAACATTCACCACGTGAGTGCTCTCATGGTCAGCAGTGGCGAGGCAGCTAACCTTCCCCCGATGTTTATTGTCGATGTGCCGCGGCTCCTAGCTTCCCTCGCGACGCTTTGATGCCTGCTATTCCAAGCAATCTGTCGGGTTGAGCTGTTTGAGAACCATTGCTAAAAGTTCTTCCCAAGAAGGCAGTGGCCTACCGAGAACCGCTGCTAGTTTTTCGCAGTTTAGGGTGGAAAAGGCCGGTCGCTTGGCTGGGGTGGGATACTCGCTGCTGGGAATGGCTTCTAGGGGCGCTGTTGCTATCCCTCGGGCCGCCAAGTCATCAAAAATTTTACGGGCAAAGCCATACCAACTGGTATTGCCTTGGGGAGTCAGATGATACAGCCCCGTTACCTGCCGTTGTAGGAGCTCATACGTCATTTGGGCAATCCATCCCGCCGCTGTTGGGGTACCGATTTGATCCGCTACCACCCGCACAAGGGGACGGGTTTGGGCAAGCCGTACCATCGTACGCAGGAAATTTTTGCCCCGCTTATCGTAAACCCAACTGGTGCGCAGGATCAGGGCATCCCCCTTGACGGTGGCGATCGCCTGCTCCCCCAGCCACTTGCTGTAGCCGTAGGCATTGATGGGAGCTGGGGCATCGGTTTCGCGGTAGGGCTGTGATTGCTGGCCAGCAAACACGTAATCGGTTGAGTAGTGCACTAGCAGCCCTCCGATTGCTTTCATCGTCTCTGCCAACACCTGAACGGCTGTGGCATTAATCCCCTGGGCTAGGGCTGGTTCCTGTTCCGCCTGATCCACCGCCGTATAGGCAGCGGCATTGATGAGCACATCAGGGGCATAAAAGCGCACCACCCGAGGAATAGCCTCAAGCTGGACTAAGTCCAACGTAACGGCTGTGCCTTGGCGTGCCACCGGAATCACTTCAAGGTGAGGGGGAGCTTGCTGCACAAGCTGCCAGCCCACCTGACCCGTTGCCCCCAGTACTAGAATCCGCATCCCGTCCTCCTAGGGAAAAAGGGGTAGGGCGGCAAAAGGCTTGCCCTGCTGATCTTTGGCGGAAAGGATGGGCTCTGCTGTCAGCGGCCAGTCAATGGCCACCGTGGGGTCATTCCACAGCAGGGTATATTCATCCCCCGGATTGTAGTAATCGGTGGCTTTGTAGAGCACTTGGGCGGTGGGCGACTTCACCCAAAAGCCGTGGGCAAACCCCGGCGGAATCCACAGTTGCTGATGGGTTTGGGCATTGAGCCATGCTCCCACCCATTGGCCACAGGTAGGGGAGGAGCGGCGCAGATCCACCGCCACATCAAAAATTTCCCCCTCAACGACGCGAATGAGCTTGCCTTGGGGCTGTTGGTACTGGTAGTGCAGTCCCCGCAAGACCCCCTGTCGAGAGGTTGAGTGGTTATCTTGCACAAATGTCATCCCTAGGCCAGTGGCGGCCAGAAAAGCGCGTTGATTAAAACTCTCAAAAAAGAAGCCCCGCTGATCCCGAAAGATCTGCGGCTCCAGCAACAGCACCTCAGGAATGGCAAGGGGGTGAACCTTAAGCATGGGACCTCCCCGTGGCTTCCGCCCACACCTGCAGCAGGTATTGCCCGTAGCTACTTTTGCGCAGCGGTTGCGCCAACTCGTAGAGCTGATCCGCTGTGATATACCCTTGGCTGAGGGCAATTTCCTCAGGGCAGGCAATTTTCATCCCTTGGCGCTCCTCCAACGTGCGAATAAAGCTACTGGCCTGTTCCAATGTGTCGTGGGTTCCGGTGTCCAGCCAAGCATACCCCCGTCCTAACAGTTCCACTTGCAGTTGCCCCTGTTGCAGGTAAAGGCGGTTCAAGTCAGTGATTTCCAATTCACCCCGGGCAGAGGGTGCCAAGGTTGCCGCCAGATCGCAGACGCGGTGGTCGTAAAAATAGATGCCCGGCACCGCATAGTTGGACTTGGGTACAGCAGGTTTCTCAGTAATGCCTACCACTTGGCCGTGGGCATCAAATTCGATCACGCCGTACTGCTGCGGATTGGCCACCCGATAGCCAAAAATCAGGGCACCGTGGGTAAGTTGAGCAGCTCGCTGTAATTTTTCCGAGAGGTCGTGACCGTAAAGGATATTATCGCCAAGGGCAAGGCAAGCGGGCGAGCCTTGAAGGAAATCGCGCCCGAGCAAGAAGGCTTCGGCCAAGCCATTGGGAGACGGCTGCACGCAATAGCTAAAGGACAGGCCCCATTGGCGGCCATCCCCTAGGAGCTTTTGGAACAGGTACAGGTGCTCTGGGGTAGAAATAATGAGAATCTCCCGTATCCCCGCCAGCATCAGTGTTGAGAGGGGATAGTAGATCATCGGTTTGTCGTAAATGGGCATCAGTTGCTTGCTGACCACTTGGGTGAGGGGATACAGCCGCGTTCCGGCGCCGCCAGCCAAAATAATGCCCTTCATTTAGCGTACTCCCAAGACGCTGCCGTAGTGGGTCGTCAGCCAAGCGCTATAGTCAGTCGTGCGGGCAGCAGCCACCCAGTCTTGATGGCTGAGGTACCATTCCACAGTTTTGGCGAGGCCACTACTAAAGGTTTCTTGGGGTTGCCAGCCCAACTCGTGCTGAATTTTACTGGCATCAATGGCGTAGCGGCGATCGTGGCCGGGGCGATCGCTCACAAAGGTAATGAGGCTGCGGTAGTTGAGGTCGCCTTGAGGCAAGCGCTTTTGCAACAAATCGCAGAGGGTTTGCACCACCTCAAGGTTGGTCTTTTCGCAGTTGCCACCAATATTGTAGGTTTCGCCAACCCGTCCCCGTTCCCAGACGCGATAAACGGCGCGGCAATGATCTTCAACGTAGAGCCAATCCCGGACATTTTGGCCATCGCCGTAGAGGGGCAGGGGTTGCTGGGCGAGGGCTTGGCAGATCATCAGGGGGATAAGCTTTTCCGGAAATTGGTAGGGGCCGTAGTTATTGGAGCAGTTGGTGGTCAGGGTGGGCAGGCCGTAGGTGTGGTGGTAGGCACGCACCAAGTGATCCGAGGCGGCCTTGGAAGCGGCGTAGGGACTATTGGGGGCGTAGGGGGTGTCTTCCCGGAAGGGCGGATCCGCTGGCCCTAAGCTGCCATAGACTTCATCGGTGGAGATGTGAATAAAGCGGAAGCGCTCCTGCTGGCGAGTGGGCAACTGTTGCCAGTAGGTTTTGACTTCTTCAAGTAGGTTGGCCGTGCCGACGACATTGGTTTGAATAAAATCTTGGGGACTGTTGATGGAGCGATCCACGTGGCTTTCGGCAGCAAAGTGAATGATGGCGTCGGGCTGAAATGTTTGCAGCAGGTCGGCCACAAGGGGGCGATCCCCCACATCCGCCTTGACGAACTGATAGTTTGGGTACTGCCGCAGCATCGCCAGCGTCCCGGGGTGACAGGCATAGGTCATCTTATCGAGGTTGAGCACTGCGCCCCAACCTTCCGTGAGGGCAAGGCGGACAAAATTGGCACCAATAAACCCGCCACCCCCCGTTACCAGAAACTTCAGCATCCGCAACTGATCTCACAAAATAGAGCATCTGTTGGCTTGCATCATACCAATAACTTAATCACTTCGCCGCGGCGGCAAAGTTTGACAGGGGTCAGCGATGATGTCATGATACAATAACAACTTTTGCTTGCTGAAAGTAAGGAAACCCTACTCCTAGTCTTTAATTTATTTCTCTTTTATTTCTCTTTGCACCTTGCAAACGACTGCCGCGCTGGAATCCCCGCATGAGTAGCCCGACGATTGAATCTATTCTCCAAGAGCACCGCCTTTTTGAACCCCCGGCTGACTTTGTGGCCAAAACGCGCATTAACGCCCAAACCTACGAGCAACTGTGCGCCAAAGCCAAGGCATATCCGGTGGCATTTTGGGGAGAACTCGCCCAGCAGGAACTCGAGTGGTTCCAGCCTTGGGAGCAGGTGTTGGATTGGCAACCGCCCACGGCCAAGTGGTTCGTCAACGGCAAAATTAACATTACCCACAATTGCTTGGATCGCCATTTGAACACATGGCGCAAAAACAAGGCGGCGCTTATTTGGGAAGGAGAACCCGGCGATAGCCGCACCCTCACCTATGCTCAACTGCATCGCGAAGTTTGTCAATTTGCCAATGTTCTGAAGCAGCTTGGTGTGCAAAAGGGCGATCGCGTCGGTATCTACATGCCGATGATTCCGGAGGCGGCCATTGCGATGCTGGCCTGCGCCCGCATTGGTGCGCCCCATTCAGTGGTGTTTGGTGGTTTTAGCGCTGAAGCCCTGCGCGATCGCCTCATGGATGCCCAAGCCAAGCTCGTTATTACAGCGGATGGGGGCTGGCGCAAAGATGCCATTGTTCCCCTCAAAGACCAAGTGGATCAAGCCTTGAGCAATCAAGGGGTTCCCAGCGTTGAGCATGTCTTAGTGGTGCAGCGAACGCAGCAGCCCATCACCATGGTGCCCGGTCGCGATCACTGGTGGCATGATCTGCAAAAAGGCGTCAGTGCTGACTGTCCGGCAGAGCCGATGGACAGTGAGGATATGCTCTTTATCCTTTACACCTCTGGCTCGACGGGCAAGCCGAAAGGGGTCGTGCACACCACTGGCGGCTATAACCTCTACACCCATATCACCACCCAGTGGACATTTGACCTCCAAGAGACGGATGTTTACTGGTGTACTGCTGATGTTGGTTGGATTACCGGTCACAGCTACATTGTCTATGGTCCCCTGTCGAATGGCGCCACCACGCTCATGTACGAGGGGGCACCGCGAGCTTCAAATCCGGGCTGCTTCTGGGATGTGATTGAAAAGTACGGTGTCACGATTTTCTACACGGCACCAACCGCCATTCGCGCCTTTATTAAGATGGGCGAACACCTGCCCAAAGCCCGTAATCTTTCTTCTTTGCGCCTGCTGGGTACCGTCGGCGAGCCGATCAATCCCGAGGCATGGATGTGGTACTACCGCGTCATTGGCAACGAGCGCTGCCCCATTGTGGACACCTGGTGGCAAACGGAAACCGGCGGCCACATGATTACCTCTTTGCCCGGAGCCGTAGCGATGAAACCCGGTTCTGCCACCAAACCCTTTCCGGGAATTTTTGCTGATGTGGTGGATCGAGAGGGGCAATCCCTGGGTGAAAACGAAGGGGGCTATTTAGTGATTCGCCATCCTTGGCCGGGGATGATGCGCACCGTCTATGGGGATCCAGAGCGTTTCCGCCGCACCTACTGGGAACACATTCCACCGCGGGACGGCCAGTACGTTTACTTTGCTGGGGATGGTGCCCGCAAGGATGCCGATGGTTACTTCTGGGTGATGGGGCGCGTCGATGATGTCATTAATGTGTCGGGTCATCGCTTGGGCACGATGGAAATTGAATCGGCCTTGGTATCCCATCCAGCCGTTGCCGAAGCAGCAGTAGTTGGCAAACCCGATGAAGTCAAAGGGGAAGAGGTAGTGGCTTTTGTCATTCTCGAAAGCGGCACTTCCCCCAGCGAGGCGCTGCAGCAGGAACTCAAGCAGCACGTTGTCAAGGAAATTGGTGCTTTAGCCCGACCCGCAGAGATTCGCTTTACTGATGCCTTGCCCAAAACTCGCTCCGGGAAAATTATGCGACGCTTACTGCGCTCCCTTGCCGCTGGTGAGGATGTTGCCGGAGACACCTCCACCCTTGAGGATCGTGCCGTCCTTGATAAATTGCGGCAGGGAACCTAAAAACCTGTAGCGAAGCAGTCTCATGGTCACTGGCATCCGTACAAAAACGCTCATTTTACTAGCAACGGCGGCCATCTTAGGAGGGGGACTGTTTCTCTTTGAGCAACAGCTACCGCCCCCCAGTGGCACCCGTGAAGAAACGAAAGAGCCCCTCTTTCAGTTTCAAGAAGCAGATGTGACAGCGCTGCAAATTATTGCTCCGCAGTACAACCTCAACCTCAAAAAGCAAGCAACAGGAACGTGGATCATTCAGGGGCAGACCGAGACGCCAGCAGAAGAGGGAACTGTGGTTTTCCTCTTAAACTTACTGACGACGGGACGGCGCGATCGCTCTTTGCAGGTGGCTGCTAGCCGTGCGGCTGACTACGGCCTCTCTCCCCCTTGGGCTACCATTGGCATTACCCTAACTGATGGCAGCCAGCATCAGCTTCTACTGGGGAACCCCACGTTTGATGGTCAGCAGCTTTACGCCGAAATTGACCCTGAACCCGAGCCGCGCGAGACGATGACAGTGACGTTGGTACCTCTCGATTTGAAGAATGCCATTGAACGCCCCCTCAGCGAGTGGCAGCGCCAATCTGATGAGGAGACAGGAAAGAGGGAATAGAGGACAGGTGATTCTCTGTAACTAGAGGAAAAACTTGGGGGAAGTTAACCAAAAGAGTTGGCTATTGGCAACGGGTTCCCCCGTCGGCAACTTCAGGCCGATAATCCCGGCTTTTTTCAACTGCAAGTGGCCAAAGGCTTTCCCCCACAGTAAGAGCTCTGCCCAATGACTCAGGTTGGGTTCATGACCAACTACAACAAGGGCGCCCTCATGCTCTTTGCGCCAATGGTCTAACCAAGTTAACCAAGCACTAAAGCTACCTGTGGGCGTCAATAAGTCAGAAATCACGAGATCGCTGGCTACCCCAGCCTCCAGTAAAATCTCAGCGGTTTGGCGAGCCCGTAGCAGGGGTGAACTGAGGATGAGTTCCGCTTCTAAACCCACTTCAAGCAGACGCTGCGCCACCTGTTGGGTTTTCTTTTCCCCTTTGGCCGTCAGGGGGCGATCGCCATCAGGGCCTGCAAAAACGTCTCGTTCCACAGCAATGCCATGGCGCACAAAGAAAAGAGTCAGCTCCGACATAGGATATTAGGGGTTTCTCTCTTGGGGCACCTGAGGGCAAGACTACTCAGTGCCGTGTAGCACATTATTTTTCGGATTTACCAAATGGAGGAGCTTTTGCTTAATTTGGGTGTCATAGACATTCCACTTGAGTTTAGCGTATTCGGCATTCTCATTGAGACCGGAGAGGAACCCCACCGGAATTTCAAAACCGCCCGCTTGCGAGCGTCCGCCGCCAAAAAAGCGCCCTTGGCCATCTTTCCCAAAGGCTTCCTTAATAAACTCATCCGGGTCAAGGGTAATTTTAGTTGTACGAAGAGAGCCAATAATCAGCTCCACTTCCTCATCTTCATCGTGCACAAGGCCATAGACCACTGCCGTGTGGACGTTCTCTTCCGTCACGAGGAAATCTGCCGCTTGGGGGATAGCGTCGCGGTCTTCGTAGCGAATATAGCCCACTCCCGAAATTGAGAAGTTATTGTGAATCGAACGATTTTTCAGAGAGCGCTCAATCACGTCCATCACCTGCTTGGAGCGATGGGATTGCAAGATGGTGTTGAGCAGTTGGTAGTCAATGTAGCGACTTAAAAAGGCAGCCGCCAAGAAATCTTCTTCTTTGGCCTGCTTCAGACAGTCGGTGTCGGAGCGTAACCCATGCATGAGGGCGGTGGCACACTTGACATGAACCGGATTGCTGCTGTCGAGGGGCAGCAGTCCCGCCTGTAAGTATTGGGTGAGGATTGTGGCCGTAGCGCGGGTGGTGGGGCGAATATCGGTAAATTCGGCTTGGATGCTTTCTTGCAGGTTATGGTGATCAATGATGGCGATCGCCGGTAAGCCAGCCTCCTGCACAATTGGGAGAAGCTGGCTGGTGGTGCCTTGGTTATCAATTAACACGTAGCCCTGATAACAGGAGCAGTCCCGCTGATCTTTATTTTTGGCGCCTTGGGCATTCCAACGCACGAGGGGCATCCCCGTCAGGCGCACTAGGGTGATATTTTCTTGGTGGCTCAGGGCACCGGCGTAGGCAATGTCACACTGAATGTCAAACCTTTCGGCAATGAGTTTGTAAGTCCAAGCTGAGGAGAGGGCATCCGGGTCAGGAAAATCTTGCAAAATGATAAGCTGACGGCTATTGCGGTGGCGTTCCAGCATTTGCCTGAGGGCTTCTGCCCGCGGATCGCTCAGGCGAGGATCCGACTTGACCAGTTCTGACGGCGCAGCTTCAGTTTTGACAAGTGCGTTACCATTCACTTCAGGGTGATGGTTGCCTGTGTCAGTCGTGACGGGCTCCGTCAATTCAAGTGGATGGGGAGATTGCATAGTTGTTACAGCGTTTTTTTCTAGGTCATCCGTCAAATGGGAACACCAAAACGAACATGGCCGTCCCGGCACTGGGAACGCAGCTATTTCGATCTTGGCAAATATTTTATCCTTTGACATCCCCCCTCGGACGCTATCTTCAGCGGCGGTGGCACGTTTTCCGTAGGCGCACGGTGGTGGTGCCTCTTACTCTGGCCTTACTGTTCGGCGGCGCCAGCATGACTCTAGCCCAGCAGGTGTGGCAAGGCAGTGCCCTTGTGGAGCCAGAAAGGGCTTTTCAAGCGTGGCAAGACAGCACGATTCTTTACCTCGGTGAAACCCACGATCGCCATGCGGATCACGAGGCACAGTTAGCCATTCTCGAAGAATTGCACCGCCGCGGTCGTCCCATGGCGATCGCCCTTGAGATGATCCAACGTCCTTACCAAGGGGCACTGGAGGCCTATATTGCGGGTGAAATTACTGAAATGGAGATGCTAGCGCAAACCGAGTATGCCCAACGCTGGGGCTTTCCTTGGTCACTGTATGCCCCTATTTTTCGTTTTGCTAAGGCACACCGCATTCCCCTCATTGCCCTGAATACCCCCACTGAAATTACCCGCCAAGTGGCGCGCTCCGGCTTGGAGAGTTTAGCGCCAGAGGCGTTCCAGTACATTCCACCCCTGACAGAAATTGATCTCAGTAATATCCGCTATCGCGATCGCCTCGCTGCCATTTTCGAGGCCACCCATGCCGGACGCAGCTACAGCCTTAACCTCGATTTTTTTTACCAAGCGCAGGTATTGTGGGATGAAACCATGGCTGCCGCCATTGCCCAGTATCACCAGAAGAATCCAGAACGGCTCATTGTGGTCTTAGCGGGACGTGCACACCTCCATTTCGGTGATGGCATTCCCCAACGAGTGCAGCGACGCCTGCAAAGCCAACCCCGTCAAGCGATTGTGTTGTTGAACCCCACCCCAGCCGAAAAGACGACGCCGAACATTGCCGACTGGTTTTGGCACTCCGACAACTAGGGACCGGCAAAGATGGCATCTTCAACATCGCCACGGGCAAGGGAGTACTTAAATGATCGCTGAATAGTTGTCCCCTCAAGGCGATCGTGGTACACCACCTTTAGCTCCTCAATGTCCAAGCAAATCTGCGCCGACCACTGCGGATAATCCAAATGCCAGCAGTGAATGTCCGCCTCATTTTGGACACAGCCCTTCTGGCGCAACCACTCCTCCAGTTGAGGCAGAGCATGATTGTATAGGGGCGTATTCGCGCTAGGTAGAACACTCATCTCTAGGCTGCTACATGATTCATAATTTGCAAAATCCACTCTTGCCCCTGCTGGGAAAAGCCGACGATGACCGCAAGAAGTAAACAACCGACAAAAGTCACGCCCAAGATAAACAGAGCAAACAGTTCTCCCGGGGAAAGGGGGCGATCGCCCCGATGAGCTCCATAGACCGTGGTTGAACTCAACCCATTGACCGGAGGAGATACTACAGCTGCGCGGCTCGATTGCAACTGCAACTGCAGATCGTACCACTGCCGCTGATCCGGATTCGTGAGCACCGCATAGGCTTCGTTTAAGCGGTGAAACTCCTCGCGGGCGATCGCCACCGGCAGTGTTGTCGTATCGGGGTGGTAGAGCTTACTCTTTTCGCGATAAGCACGGCGAATCTCGGCTAGCGACGCACTTGGCGCCACCTCCAGTACATCGTAGTGAGAACGGCCAAGCTGAGCCATGACTCCCAGATTACTTCACCAAATCAAAGATCTTGAACATCGGTAGGTACATCGCCACCAGAATTGACCCTACCATACCGCCTAGGACGGCAATCATCAAAGGCTCCATGACACTGGTGAGAGATTTAACCGCCTGCTCCACCTCATCCTCGTAAAAGTCCGCCACCTTCATCAACATTTTATCCAGTTCCCCGGTTTCCTCCCCCACATTAATCATCTGCGTAGCCAGCACCGGGAAGACCCGCTCCTGCTGCAAAGCAATACTGAGCATCCCACCCGTTTGCACCTCCTTGGCAGCACGCTCAATGGCATTGGCAATCACTTGGTTACCGGCAGTATCGCGTACAATCTCAAGCGAACGCAAAATCGGTACCCCAGAGCGGGACAGCGAACCAAACGTACGACAAAAGCGTGCTACTGCCGTTTTTTCCACCAACTCCCCAAACAAAGGCAACTTCAGCAACAAGCCATCAATGGTTAAGCGACCGTTGGGGGTGTTGTAATAAAAGCGCAGACCTAAAACCAACCCGACAATGCTGACAATAAGCAGCGCCATGTACTGCGGCGTGCGCAGAAATTCACTCAAGGCCACCATCGCCGCTGTAAAGGGGGGCAGTTCCCCCCCCAACTGTTTGAAAATGCCCTCAAAAACCGGGATCAAAAAGATCACCATGCCAAGGAAAATCCCTACAGCTAGCAGCCCAACAACGACTGGATAGGTCAAAGCTGATTTGATTTGGTTATTCAACCGCGCTTGATCCTCCAGCAACTTTGAAAGACGGTTGAGTACTTCGTCAAGTACCCCCCCCGTTTCCCCTGCTTGGATCATCGCCACAAACAAACTGTCAAAAGCAGCAGGATGCGGTCGCATGGCATCAGCAAGACTACTGCCCTGCTGAATATCATTGTTGACGGCCATTAAAATTTTCTTCATTTTTGGGTTCGTGGCCTGATCCGCTAGCACTCCAATGCCCCGCACCAAGGCCACCCCCGCATTGACAAGAGCCGCAAATTGACGCGCAAAAATCGCCCGATCTTTTACCGTAATCTTCGATAGGAAACTTAAGTCTATGTCCGACTTGAAGGTCAGTTTTTGTGCTTCCTTAACCTCCAGAACTTGAACGCCCTGCAGTTGTAAGGCCATGCGAGCTTCGCGGGGACTGTTTGCCTCCTCCCGCACGGTTCTGTATTTCCCTTGGGCATCCCGTACCCGAACTTCATAGGTTGCCATGACTCAGTATCCTATTGACCCTACATGTTATTGCCAATTAACGAACGGCTGTCGCAGGGGTACCAGTGCCAATCAGGCGCTGCAACTCATCCTGCCGTGACGATTTAGACATTGCCGCTTCGTAAGTGATGATGCCAGCGCGGTAGTAGTCGGCAAGAACCTTTTCAAGGGTTTGCATCCCCAGCTTACCGCCCGTTTCAATGGCAGAGTAAATTTGCGACGTTTTCCCCTCGCGAATGAGGTTGGCGATAGCAGGGGTGACCACCATGATTTCCTGAGCCATAATGCGGCCAAATTCACCCGGTTTCGGGTTCTTTTTCGGCACCAAGGTTTGGCTAAATACCGCCACCAACGAGTTAGAAAGCTGCACGCGAATTTGTTGCTGCTGTTCCGGCGGAAACACATCGACCATCCGGTCAACGGTTTGGGCGGCGGAACTGGTGTGCAACGTCCCCAAAACCAAGTGCCCCGTTTCTGCGGCTGAAATGGCCAACTGAATGGTTTCTAAGTCCCGCATCTCACCCACAAGAATAATATCGGGGTCTTCTCGCAGAGCAGCTCGCAAAGCATTAGAGAAACTCTTGGTATCTTCGCCCACTTGCCGCTGGTGGATCAGGCTCTTAATGGGCTCATAAACAAATTCAATTGGGTCTTCAATCGTGAGAATATGCTCAGCACGGGTTTTGTTAATCAGATCAATCATGGCCGCCAACGTGGTGGTTTTCCCAGACCCCGTTGGCCCCGTCACCAGAATGAGCCCCCGTGGCCGCTCACTCATTTCACGGACAATGTTGGGTAGCCCCAGTTGCTCAAACGTGGGAATTTTAGAACTGAGGGCGCGCAAGCAGGCAGCGTAGGTGCCACGGTCTTTATAAACATTGACCCGGAAGCGGGCGAGCCCCCGCACCCCATAGGAGCAGTCCAGTTCCCAGTTCTGCTCAAGATGCTTGCGCTGGGTGTTATTGAGCATACTGAAGATGAGCCGCTGACACTGCTCCGGCGTCAGGGGTTCGTAGTCGGTCGGGGTTAGCTTACCGCTAATGCGGATGTAGGGGGGAAGCCCCGCCGAAATGTGCAAATCTGAGCCACCATTGGCCACGACTTGCTCCATTAGATCTTCAATCATTAAGTCCATAACACCATTCCTCGTTAAGTCACTGGGGTGAATGCGGTCATGTCAGCACCGTAATTACTCAATTACTGACTAATCGATAAAGCGGGGAGTCAAGCAATAGGGGCATTCTAGCCATTCCGGTTGCAGCTCGGCACTGCAGGTACGGCAGGTTAAAGAACTCTTACGTTTGGCTTTCAGTTCTGATTCGAGACCGGTATCAGTAAAGGTGACCCGCTCCACTTCTTCAAGGGTGGTCACCCCTTGTTTAACAAGATCAAGGCTGTAGCCCAAGAGCGTTTTCATCCCCTCTTCCACCGCAACTTCTTTGATTCGCTCCGTTGGTGCGCCCTCCGTAATTAGCGTCTGGAGGCGTTCGGTCACCCGCATGATTTCATAGACACCACAGCGGCCTTTGTAGCCTAGGCCACCACACTTACTACAGATGGGCTGACCACTGGCCTTGGCCGCCTGTAATTGCTCGGCAGTGAGCTTATTGGCCTTGTAGAGCGTGAGGTTGACCCCCTTGGAGGCGGAAAGACCAAAGCGAGCCAGCTCTTCCGGTGTGGGCGTATAGGGAATACGACACTCGGAGCACACCCGCCGCATCAGCCGCTGTGCCACCACCCCAATCAGGGAGGCTGAGACCATAAAGGGCTCCACCCCCATTTCTGAGAGACGCGCCACGGCACTGGCCGCATCGTTGGTGTGGAGGGTGGTCAGTACTAAGTGACCCGTCAGAGCTGCTTCAATCGCAGTCTTGGCCGTTTCTTTATCGCGGGTTTCCCCCACCAGAATCACATCCGGGTCTTGCCGCAGGAAGGCACGCAGAATCGAAGCAAAGTCCATTCCTTTTTCACGGATAACTTGGACTTGGGTTAAACCCGGAAGGGTGTATTCAATCGGGTCTTCGGCAGTGCTGATATTCACCCCCGGGCTATTACATTCCGCTAGCGCCGAGTAAAGTGTGGTGGTTTTCCCAGACCCCGTTGGCCCCGTCACCAGAATCAAGCCAAAGGGACGCTTGATCATTTCACGGACAATGGCAAGGCTGTCGGGGTCGGTGATGAGTTTATCCAATCCCAGTTGGGTGGCGGAGTTGTCGAGAATCCGCAGCACCACCTTTTCACCCCAACGGCTGGGGAGGGTGTTCACCCGAAAGTCCACGCGGCGGCCTTGGAACATTTTGCGAATGCGGCCATCTTGGGGGGCACGGCGTTCGGCAATGTCAAGGTCGGCCAGAATCTTAAAGCGGGAGACAACGGCAGGGACGATTTTTTTGGGCAAGGGGTCAAAGGCTTGGTGCAACACCCCATCTTTGCGGAAGCGGACTCGCAGGTACTCCTCTTGGGGTTCAATGTGAATATCGGATACCCCTTCAGTTAGCGCCTTTGCCAGAATTTTGTTAACAAGGGCAATGATGGGAGCATCCTCAGCACCGCGTAGGGCATCCGCAAGGTCAACTTCCTGATCCCCTTCAACCTCTTCGAGGCCACCAATTGCCTCAATGTCTTCGTCAATGTTAATGTCCCCCAAGGTGGGGGGGGTGTTGATAGTGGTTTCGGCAACCTGTTTATTGAGAATGGGGTCAATCAGTTGTTGATAGTCTTCGAGGGTGATGACCATCCGCTTCAGGGTAAAACTGTGCCCCCGCAAAATGCGGCTAATGTTATCAATGGCTTGCAGGTTATCCGGATCCACCATGGCCACTAAAACGTAGGGCGGATCGGCTTCCGGGTGTTTAGCAATGGGAATCACTTGGTAGGTGCGGCAGATGTCCACCGGCAGGATGGTGTTGATCAACTCCTCAATTTGATCGGTGGGAAAGCGGTTCAGCTCGGGGTCGAGGCATTCCACACCATAGATGACCTTGAGTTCAAAAAGTTGCTGTTTATGGTACTGGCGTAACACATCAGGGGGCATGGTGGTGCCCGTAATTTCTTGCAAGGCAACCACAAGCGATTTACCAGTTTTGCGAGCGGTATTCATCGCTTCGCGCACTTGCTCGAGACTGGCATAGCCGGAGGCCACAAGGGCACGCTCTGTAGGATTACCGGCTTTCCGTAGGGCGATCGCCTTACGAGCAGAAGAAGGTGATGTGTTGACCATAGGTTTTGTTTGGGGGGCTGGATGGCTTGCCTACTATAGTAGCAATAACTTTCCCAAGGATTTCATGCGTAATTTTACGGTTCTTCACGCCAGCGTTGATTGCAAATTGTATCCTAGGTTTGCAAGAGGCAACTGCTCCTTGTTACCACACCCTAGGCGCCGTGATGGACGGTCTTCACCCACTTGAGGCGTTTGGCGCGTAGTGCCATCCGCACGGTCGTGCTACTCACCACTGGCAGCCAATGAAACATATACAGTGTTCCCCACACACTGCGCCAGAGAACACCTCCGACCCCGATCGGCTGCGTCATTGGCATGGCTCGCACCATACCAACAAAAGAAATGAGGATACCTAGGGTTGTTAAGGGAAAGAGCAAGGGAAGGCGCTGCTGGGCGATCGCCATCAAGACATCGGGAATTGTGGCGGTAGGAATTGCATACTTAATGAGAAACCAGCAGAATACATCCCAGCTTTTGTGCCAACCAAGGCGATTCTGCAGCAGGGGTTGCCAGTAATCAAGATAGCTTTGATAGCCCCCCTCGCCCCAACGATTGCGCTGATGCCAAAGCGCCAGCAGCGAGGTCACCCCTTCTTCTGCCACCGCTGGGGTCATCAGGATTTGAATTTCCCAACCATGGAGGTGCAGCTTTAAGCTCAAATCGAGGTCATCAGTGATGGTTTCTTCGTTCCAACCGCCGCAGCGTTCAAGGGCTTGGCGACGCACAAATTGACCATTCCCGCGCAGTTCTCCCATGCCACCGCAAGCAACTCGCTGTTGTTGGTAGTAGGCATCGAGAATCATCTCTGCCGCTTGCCCTTGGGTCATCAAGTTAAAGGTGGCGTTACTAATCGCTTTGCGGACTTGAACCCCCCCCACACGAGGGCGCTGGAAACAGGGCACCACCCGTTGCAATAGGTCTGGGGTAACTGTGGCATCAGCATCAAAGACACCAATAATCTCGCCACGGGTGAGGGGCAGCACTTGGTTTAAGGCACCCGACTTACCACCCCCAGCACCCGGTAGTCGCCGCACAACCTTTAATTGGGGATAGCGTTGCCGTAGAGCCGCTAAAACATCAGGGGTGCGATCGCTACTGTTATCGTCAATGACCCACAGCTCATAGCACGGGTAATCCAACTGACAGAGGTTCTCCACTAACCGACCAATCACTGCCTCCTCATCCTTAGCCGCTACCATTAGGGACACAAGAGGTGGCAGGGGCGCCATCGTTCCGAAGGAAGGGGTTACCACTGGCACCTGCGAGGGGAATTCCTGAGGCTTTGCGCGCCAGTAGCGTAGTACCTGCCAACCCATGAGTAGCGTTAGACCGTAAACCAACCACACGGCACCGACCACAACGTGTAGGGCAATTGTCATACCCCAAATGACGCTGAGGGCAACAAAAGCCTTGCGTCGCCGCCCTTCCGACCGCGGTTGTAGTGGCGGACTTTCAACGGTATCAACCCACTCCGACAGGAGCTCGTCGAGCGGATCGGCCTCGTTGTAAAAACTGTTTTCGGGCCAGGAATTCTCCGGCATAGGTCACCTGATTGAGAAACCAGTACTTATCCATCCCCTTAAAGAAACTGGGAATGAGATAACACCACACCGTGCACCCCTCACATACTGCCAGACGGCCTTGGGAACGCCGATACTGGTCAACTATCTCAGACGCTTTGTAGAGGTCGTAAAGGCGACCATTGATGGGAACCCCCGTCTGCGCAAAGTGATAACACGGTAACAGCAACTCGTCATTGGGAGAAATGGCAATCACCGCATCCACCGCTTTACAGCGAGGTTTTTGAGTGTTGTTGCCACCCGCCCGAATGAGTGCGAGTGCTGCCTTATTGTAACCAACATTGTTATACTTCTTTGCATTTTGTTCAATACTGTCGGCAATTTCCGGCGTGGGGTTCTTTTTGTCGTTGTAGTGCTCGTGAGCCGTGAAGGCAGGGTTCAGCCATACCCGTACTCCCAGTTTCTGAGCGAGCTCAGCAACTTCGCCGATGCGCTCATAATTCTGGGCGGTTACCGTATGATTCAGGACGGGATATTCTCCCAGTTCTAGGGCAATTTTCACCGACTCGACGAGGGTGTCGAAAATTTTCACGCCACGGGACTGATCATGGGTGGCGGCATCTGGCCCATCTAAAGAAAAGTTCAGAAAATCCACCAACCCCTGAATTTCCTTGGCGCGGCGCGGATAGAGAATTGTATTCGTGGTCATGCTCGTCACAAACCCGAGGCGCTTGGCTTCGCGATAAATCTCGGGCACATCGGCTCGCAGCAGGGGCTCGCCGCCAGTAAAATCCACATACTTGACCCCCAACCGTTTGAGATCCCGCAGGTTGGTTTGAATGGCACTAAATTCCGCTTCTTTGCCGGGTTCTAGTGCCCAAATGTCACAAAAATGACAGCGGGCATTACAGCGATAGGTGAGGTAATAGTTAGCAACTAATGGACTCATTGGACTTTTCCTTGTGGTGTTAACTCAAGCTCCAATGGTGGGAGCTAATGAATGCAACAAATTGAAAAATATCTAGATAAGACACAAAGACAGTACAAGTTGCTCAACAGTGTAAACCAGATTGCCAACGGTGGCGGTGCATCCTCACTGTGAACTTCAGCGTCCCTTATAAAATATAAAATTTTTTTATATTAAAATGATGTTGTTATTTACTGAAATTATATTTACCGTAAAGGTGTGGTGAGCATTCAGAGGGGAGTTACAGTGATGAACTCAGCAGTACCGCAAACAAAATTGCCTTCCCATGGAGTTATCGACACCCTACGGCAGTGGTTCATGACATTGCCGGTGGACAGTCCGGCGATCGCCCATCGAATTTGCCGTTTCATTCCGGCGCAGTGCCCCTTTGCCCGGACAATTTCAGTTTTTGGGCGCCCCCTGCTGACTATTCCCCCCCTGTGCAAACTAAATCCCTTTTATGAAGAGATGATGCTGCTGCGGTTTCGTGCCTTGAGCTACTTGAGCGACGTGTGCGGTGAGGATATTAGCCCCTATGTTTAGGGGCAGCGGTTGGGACGATGGCAGTTGCTATAGGATGTAAAGTGTATAGCTTTGTATCATGGTGCCTGTCGCATGCTGAAAGCCCTGTTTGGCGATCCTAATCAGCGCAAGGTGAAAAAGTATCAGCCCCTTGTGGTCGAGATTAACTTGCTGGAGGAGCAGATTCAGTCCCTAAGCGATAGCGAGTTACAGGCAAAAACCGGCGAATTTAAGCAGCGGCTTGAGAATGGCGAGTCTCTTGATGACCTGTTACCAGAGGCCTTTGCTGTTGTCCGGGAAGCTTCGCGACGAGTTTTGGGAATGCGGCACTTTGATGTGCAGCTCATCGGTGGCATGATCCTCCACGATGGCCAAATTGCCGAAATGAAAACCGGCGAAGGGAAAACCCTTGTGGCTACTTTGCCTGCTTACCTTAATGCATTAACAGGCAAAGGGGTTCACATTGTCACGGTGAACGACTACCTAGCGCGGCGGGATGCCGAGTGGATGGGACAAGTGCACCGCTTTTTGGGGCTGAGCGTGGGGCTGATTCAGCAGCAAATGGCCCCCCAAGAGCGTCAGAAAAGCTATGCCTGTGACATTACCTACGCCACCAACAGCGAAATTGGCTTTGACTATTTGCGGGATAACATGGCCACCTCAATGGCAGAGGTCGTGCAACGTCCCTTTAACTACTGTGTGATTGACGAAGTGGATTCGGTGCTCATTGATGAAGCCCGCACCCCTCTCATTATTTCTGGCCAAGTGGAGCGTCCTACCGAGAAGTACCTGAAGGCGGCGGAGATTGCGCGGCGGTTGAAGAAAGAAGAGCACTACGAAGTGGATGAAAAAGCCCGTAATGTTTTGATGACGGACGAAGGCTTTATTGAGGCAGAAAAATTGTTGGGGGTGGATGACCTCTACGACCCGCAGGATCCATGGGCGCACTATATTTTCAATGCGATTAAGGCTAAGGAACTGTTTCAGAAGGATGTTAATTATATTGTCCGCAATGGGGAAGTGGTCATTGTGGATGAGTTTACGGGGCGGGTGATGGTGGGTCGCCGCTGGAGTGATGGCCTGCACCAAGCCATTGAGGCAAAAGAAGGGCTAGAAATTCAGAATGAGTCCCAAACCCTTGCCACCATTACCTATCAGAATCTATTTTTGCTCTATCCCAAGCTGGCAGGGATGACGGGGACTGCCAAAACCGAGGAAGCAGAGTTTGAAAAAATCTACAAGCTAGAGGTGACTGTGGTTCCAACAAATCGCCCCAGTCGGCGGCAGGATCTCTCCGATGTGGTCTATAAAACGGAACGGGCAAAATGGCTTGCAGTGGCTTCTGAGTGTGCCGAAATTCACGCCCAAGGGCGTCCCGTTTTGGTGGGTACCACGAGCGTTGAGAAGTCAGAAATTCTCTCGCAGTTGTTGCGGGAGTTAGAAATTCCCCATAACCTTCTGAATGCCAAGCCGGAGAACGTGGAGCGTGAATCAGAGATTGTCGCCCAGGCGGGTCGCAAAGGGGCGGTGACGATTGCCACTAACATGGCGGGCCGAGGTACCGATATTATCCTTGGTGGCAATGCCGACTATATGGCTCGGCTGAAGGTGCGAGAATATTTTATGCCCCGCATTGTCATGCCCCCCAGCGACGATCCAATGATGCTCTTGGGGTTAATGCAGGATCGCCAAGGGGGGCAAGGCTTTGGCCAAGCGGCAGCTAAAAGCTGGAAAGTCTCCGCCAGCTTATTCCCCTGTGAGATTAGTAAAGACGCTGAACATCTTTTGCGCCATGCGGTAGATGTGGCGGTCAAAACCTACGGTGAGCGAAGTCTGCCAGAACTCCAAGCTGAGGATATGCTGGCGATCGCCTCGGAAAAAGCCCCTACCGATGATCCGGTGATTCAAGCGTTGCGCAATGCCTTCAACCGCATCCGCGAAGAGTACGAAGTGGTTACCAAAAAGGAACACGAGGAGGTGGTGGCGCTCGGCGGTCTGCACGTAATTGGTACAGAGCGGCATGAGTCGCGGCGGATTGATAACCAGTTGCGGGGACGGGCGGGTCGCCAAGGCGATCCGGGATCAACCCGCTTTTTCCTGAGCTTGGAAGATAATTTGCTGCGGATTTTTGGGGGCGATCGCATTGCTAGCATCATGAATGCAATGCGAATTGATGAAGATATGCCCATTGAGTCGCCGTTACTCACTCGTAGTCTTGAGAATGCCCAACGCAAAGTAGAAACCTATTACTACGACATTCGCAAACAGGTGTTTGAGTACGACGAAGTGATGAACAATCAGCGGCGGGCAATTTATGCCGAGCGGCGGCGGGTGCTCGAAGGCGAAGACCTCAAGGATCGGGTCTTGGAGTACGCCGAGAAAACCATGGACGACATTATTGCCGCCTACGTCAATCCTGATCTACCGCCAGAAGAATGGGATTTAGAAGGGCTGGTGAGTAAAGTCCAAGAGTTTGTTTATTTACTGGCGGATCTACGACCGGAGCACCTTGCCCACCTGAGTGTGCCGGAAATGCAAGCCTTTTTGCATGAGCAAGTGCGCACTGCCTACGAACAAAAAGAAGCGGAAATTGATCGCCTGCAACCCGGATTGATGCGGCAAGCAGAACGGTTCTTTATCTTGCAGCAAATTGATATGCTCTGGCGTGAGCACCTGCAACAGATGGATGCCCTGCGGGAGTCGGTTGGCTTACGGGGTTACGGCCAAGAAGACCCCCTCGTTGAATACAAACGGGAAGGCTATGAGCTATTTCTGGACATGATGATTATGATCCGCCGCAATGTGGTCTATTCTCTGTTCCAGTTCCAACCGCAAGTGGCACCACCGCCAGAAGTGCCCTCCTCAGAGTCACCCTAAGTTAGTTGATACTCAAATTGGCTAAAATAAAATAAATCTTATTAAAAAAATACTTTTCCGCAGGTTCCAAGAGACGACCTTGAACGATTCGTTTACGTTTGACTCAATTGATGCTGCCCTAGAAGCATTGCGCCGCGGTGAAGTGATTGTTGTAGTCGATGATGAACACCGCGAAAATGAAGGGGACTTGATTGGGGCAGCGGCGCGAGTGACCCCCGCGATGATTAACTTTATGGCGGTGAATGCGCGGGGTCTCATCTGTTTGGCGATGGAGGGCGATCGCCTCGATCAACTGGACTTGCCCCTGATGGTGACTACCAATACTGACAGTAACCAAACCGCCTTTACCGTCAGTGTAGATGCTGGACCACGCTGGGGAGTGACAACCGGAATTTCTGCTGAAGATCGGGCGCGCACTATCCAAGCCTTAATTGATCCGGCCACGCAACCGCAGGACTTACGCCGCCCGGGTCACGTTTTTCCGTTGCGATCGCGTCCGGGGGGAGTGCTCAAGCGCGCTGGCCACACTGAAGCTGCTGTCGATCTCACCCGCTTAGCTGGACTGTACCCCGCTGGGATTATTTGTGAAATTCAGAACCCCGATGGCTCGATGTCGCGGTTACCCCAGTTGATGGAGTATGCCCGCACCCATCAGCTCAAAATCATTAGTATTGCTGACCTCATTAGTTACCGCTTGCAGCACGAGCGGTTTATTCGTCGCGAAGCAGTTGCGGCACTCCCCACAGAGTTTGGGGAGTTTCAAATTTATGGCTACCGTAACTCCCTCGACCAATCCGAGCACGTCGCCATCGTTAAAGGGAATCCGGCCACCTTCAGCGAACACCCTGTGCTTGTGCGGGTACACTCCGAGTGCCTTACAGGGGACGCCCTCGGCTCCCTGCGCTGTGACTGCCGCATGCAACTGCAAGCTGCTCTGAAAATGATCAATGCGGCGGGTGAGGGAGTGGTGGTGTATCTGCGTCAAGAAGGGCGCGGCATTGGCCTAGTGAACAAACTGCGTGCCTATTCCCTTCAGGATATGGGGATGGATACCGTTGAAGCCAACGAGCACCTTGGGTTTCCGGCAGATTTGCGCAACTACGGCGTGGGTGCCCAAATTCTTAATGATTTGGGGGTGCGGCAAATTCGCCTGATCACGAATAACCCGCGCAAAATTGCTGGCCTGAAAGGGTATGGCCTAGAAGTGGTGGATCGGGTACCGCTCCTCATTGAAGCCACCCCCTACAACAGCAGTTACCTGACCACTAAAGCAGAAAAGTTGGGGCACCTGCTGCTGCAAACCTATCTGTTGACCGTGGCCTTTCGCTGGCAAGAGAGCCGCCTGAGTGTGGGCGATCGCTATGAACGTCTAGAAAAAATTCGCCATCTGGCAGCGAGCATGGATTTACTGGTACGGGAAGACGCACGACCCGTTGCCCAAGCCATTTTTAGCCATCCCGACCTAATTGTGCATTTTGGCTTTGACCAGCCTGATCTTGCCGATCGCCACTGGATGCAGCAGCCTGAACACCCCTACGTTATTGCCGTGCAGCAGTTGTTACAGACCTTTTGCCAATGGTCAAATCTTGCCAGCTTTGAGTTTTTGGTGGCTACCGGCAACGACCCGATGCTAAATTTACCCATGCACCTTGACCGCCAAGCCTACCGCCAGCAGCTTCCGTGCGAGTGGCAGCCCCACCTCATCTACACCTATCGCTGTGAGCTTGGGGCGGCAAATTCTCCCGCGCAAGGTGCCGCGAAGCCTCCCGAAGGCTAATCAAAATAAAACAGTGTTACAACCTTGTGTTGCTCTTCTGCGAATTCGCAGGTTTGCAACAGCGTGTGGCTGTCGTGAAAGGCAAAGCAGATGAGTTGCTGGCAGCGGGAAATAATTTCTTGGTTGCACAAGACGCTTGCTTCGGCAAGGGGGAGCTGATCATTCTCTGGTTTTTCCACCAAGTGCATCACCTTGTCCAACTGTTGGCGCGACTCTCGCGGTTGGCGCTCAAGACTCTGGGGCAAAATGACCGTCAACAGGTTGGGATCTGCCCGCATGGCACCACGAATAGCCGCTGCATTGGTACCCATCGCCCCCGAGGTCATCAGGCGATTGCCCGCTAAGACCAAGGCATAGCTCATCATTTCAATTAAGTGCTGGTGCGTAATGGGCACATGACGCGAGCCCAAAAGGGCAATCCGCTTCGGGCCGGCATTCTGGATCGTGGCTAATTCTTGCAAAAACTCATCAATTTGGGGGGAATCAATGCCCGGAAGATCAGTCGCCTGCGTCAAGACGGTGTCTCATGTGCTACAGAACGAAGTTATTTTAGCATTTTGGGCAAAATTTCTACAGGGGGCAGGCTTCGCGTTACTCAGCATAGCGTTGCGGATTGGCCAATCGATTAAAATGGTGGATGCTATGTTTCAAACGAACGTTAATCGACGCTAAACTTTACGATGACGACCTATTACTACATTCTCGCGAGTAAAAAATTCCTGACGGAAGAAGAACCCCTTGACGAAGTCTTTCGCGAACGGCAGCGCAACTATCGCGAGCAGGGTAAAGAGATTGACTTTTGGCTGGTGCCTGAACCCGCTTTCCTAGACCAGCCTCAGTTTGCTGAACAAAAAGCTCGCTGTCCCCAGCCTGCTGCTGCCATTGTATCGACCAACCCGCAGTTTATTCAGTGGTTAAAGCTGCGCTTGGAGTATGTTTTGATGGGGCAATTTACCAGTGAGGAAGTTCCAAATCCTTTAGCCTCTTTGGCACAGGTCTAGGGGCAAGCCTTGGTAACGGCGGGGTTTTGGCGGCGGTAGTCCTGAAGCCAGTCACAGGCAGTACGGATGAGTTGCGGTAGCGACGAAAGTGGGCTAACAATAACTTCATCATCTTCGGTGCCAACGGCAAGGTACTGGTTTGTGTCCCCCTGAAGGTCAACACTGTAGGGAATGGCGCGAATATCATCGAGGAGGGTAATAAGCTGGCCAGCGCGATTCCAGACCCGGACACTGCGATCTGGTGAGGCGGTTGCAATGGTTTGGCCGTCGGGACTGAGGCTAAGGCTCACAATGCTGCGCTGGTGAGCACGAAACGCTTCCTGATGCTTGCCTTGAGCCGTCCAATGATAAACCCAGCCACTTTCCCCTGCTGCCACAAGGGATCGTCCATCGGCGCTAAAGAGAACCGTTGCCAACCAGCCCTGCTTCGGGTCAAGCCGCAAGGTAAGGCGATCGCGCTCAAAATCCCAAACTTCAATCACACCAGCCTCACCCGTGCTCGCTAGGAGCGGACGCTCAGGGTGGAAACTGAGGCTCCAGATTTCTCCTTCCGTCTGCCATTGGCGCCTCTGCTCCGGTTGCTGCAAATCCAGTAGGTAAATTTTGCCTTGAGAATCTCCAGCAGCAAAGTAGCGCTGCTGTGCATCTAAGGCAATGGCATAGAGGGGATCGTCAATGGGGAGAGTCCACGTTTGCAAGGAGTGATCTTTAAGGCTCCAGAGCGCCAGCTTGCCGCCTTTGGTGGCGATCGCCACCCGCTGCTGATCGGTGGTAAAGAGCACTTGGTTAATCCCTGCCGAATCGAGGACAGGCGTTTGGCCAAGGAGATGACCATCTCGCCGCCAATGCTTGACCCGTCCATCTTTGCCGCCCGTGACCAGTGTGGCCGCTTGGCGATCGAGGGCAAGGCTCCAAATACTGTCCTGTTGAGCTAGCCACTCGGTGAGGCGATCGTGGTTGAGGTACCACAGGGTCATCTGACCGCCGCGATCGCTACTGAGAAGCGTGTAACCACCCGCATCAAAGCTCACGGTATTCACCAACCGCTCGTGGCCTTGTAGTTCTGCTAAGAGTTCTCCTCTTGTTGACCAAAGGCGAATCGTGTTGTCGGTGCTCAGGGTAATGAGTTCGCCAGAACGGGGTCGGGTTCCCACAAAATACACCGGTGCCGAACTCACCTGCCACTGATTCATTTGTTGCCCTTTGGCATTCCAGAGGCGGAGCGTGCCATCCTTGCCAACACTAGCCAGTTTGCCATTCTCCAGATAGGTGAGACTGGTTTGAGGCACCGGCGCATCGGTTTGCACCTGCCAAGCCTGCAGGGGGGTGCCCGTCAACGACCAAACGCGAATCCAGCCCGCTTCATCGGCTGTTGCCAAGCGCTCCGAGCCGTAGCTAAGACTGTTAATGGTCTGACTGGGCGTTGCTAGGGTGCCAATGAGCTCGCCACGGGTGCGCCAGCGCACAATCGTGCCAGTAGTGGTTGTGGCGGCAATTTCCTTGCTGTCAGGACTAAACCGCAAATTGCTAATGGTAGCAGCCACTGGGTCTAAACGGTGCTCTAAAACGAGTTTTTGCCGTTGAATGCGCCAAACAGAAAGCTGTCCCTGCTGATTCAAAACCGCAAGGCGATCGCCCTGGGGGTTGCTGCGCACTAGCTGCACTGCCCCAATGCCAAGGGATTGGCTTGCGGCCACTTCCCCCTGCACGGTCCAAAACTGAACGGTGCCATCTTCACTAATACTGAGCTGTTGGCCATCTTGGCTTAATAGGGCGGCCACAAGGGGGACTTGCGACGTGCGCCACTGATTGCGAGCTTGAATGCGATCCAGAATGTAGTTGAGGACAAACAGCGGTCGGGTGGTGGGGTATTGGCTCAGGGGTCGCTGCCCCACTAGGGCTTGCAACTGACGGCCTGCCTGAATGGCGGCTAACAATGCCGCCAGTTCTTGCGTTTGGAATTGTTCTAGTAAATCGTCGCTGGTTTGCTCGAGGGTAAGGCTCTGCTCTGAGGTGCGTAACTCAGCGTGAGTTTTGACGAGAATTGCGGCAACGCCAAGGGAGATGACCGACACGACTCCCAGCGCCAACAGCGCCTGTTGTGTGAGACGACTGGCTTTGCGACGGGCTGCTTCTAAAATCCGGTTGGCGGCACTAATGGCTTCCTTTTCCTGCCGCTCTAAGAGCAATGTTTGCTGAATGGCTTTTTGGTTGGCTTCTTGACTGGCAGAAAGGTATTGATAATCCAGATCACTCAGGCTTTTGCCACTCGCCCAGGCCAAAGCATCTTGCAGGGCTTGCCCCCGGAGCAAGCGGGAACTATCGCTACCACCGGAGCGCACCCATGCTTGGAACTCTTCCGAGTAGGGGCGCAGGTTTGCCAACTGTTGCTCAATCCAACGGCGATCAAAAACGTGGGCATAAATGGGGTTAAAGACAACGAGCTGGTTTTGCCGCTGACACACCAGTCCGGTCAAACAGAGGGCGCGCTGCTCTGGACTGCCGTCAAGGGGAATGCCCCCCTGTTCCAAGATGGTTTGGTACAACCCCAGTAGGCGACCTATGCGCTGCTCATCGGCCAACAGCCGATTGCGAATCGTTTTGAGATGCTCGGGTTCGTCGTGGCGCTCCCAATTGTCTAAAATGTGTTCCTGAATAAAACGCGCCAGAGTAGCGGCAATGTCGGCTGCGGCCATAAAGGTGCCATGAACTTGCAGCAGACGACAGAGCTTTTGGGTTAAAAAGGGTTGGCCGCCCGTCCACGCTAGGATTTCTGCCAGCAGTTGCTCGGGAGCATCACTGAGGTGAGCAATTCCCGCCAGCAGGGGAGTGGCTTCTGCTAGTTCAAAACCGCTGAGGGCGATCGCCCGACCAATGTTAAAGGGGGTGCGCTGTTTATCTTGAATGAGTTGATCCGGCGTGGCCACCCCAAACAACGCGAACGTGAGACGACGATACTCGGGGCGATCAGCGCGTTGATTATAGCAGGCACGAATCCAAGCAAAAAAATCATCCGTAGAAAAAGGGAGGCTGAGCAGACTGTCGATTTCATCAATGAAAATCACTAAGGGCTCGTTGGTGTGAGTCAGCAGCACCTCTTCGACAAACTCACTGAGCCGTTGAATGGGAGAGATGAGTTGGCGATCGCGCCACCAAGAGCGCAGGGAGACGATCTCAGTAAGGTTAAAGCCCTGAATGAGTGCCCCGACAAAGCTGGCATACCACTGCTCCGGCTGGATATTTTGACTGCCAATTTTTGTAATATCTAGGGCAGCACAACGGTAGCCTTTGGCCAGCAGTTGCTGGGTCACCTGAACCCGTAAACTGGATTTTCCCATCTGACGGGAGTTGAGGACATAGCAAAACTCCCCGGCCATTAACCCGCTCAGGAGTTCTGTATCGGCTTGCCGCTGCACGTACACTGGCGAAGCGGTGGGTAAACTCCCTCCCACCTGATAGTTTGCCGTGGGCTCCAGCGATGCCTCCATACCTGATCTTCAATCGCCACCCACCAGAGGGAGCGCTCAATGACAACCATCCTTAATGACTCATTCGGGTTCCAAAGGTGCCATGGTCAAGCCTGCCCGCAGCAATTGCTCGTGGTAAAGTTCTGCTTGCTCTTGCGGACCAATCCAAACGATGGCCTGCCCCTCGTAATGCACTTGGTTAGTTAACTCCCACGCCCGATCAGGGGTCATGTTGGGAATATACTTCATTAGGCAAGCAGCCACGTGCTGAAACGTATTGAAATCATCGTTGAGAACAATGACTTTGTAGTTGGGATAGTGCTTGCGAATAACCTGTTGCGACTGACGTTCTTGGGGTAAGACAGTAGGCATAGGCAATACTTAGGACTCAGCACTGTTGCTCCCTAGTTTAGCTCAAGTTATTTTGGACTCGGCCCCCTGACTAAAATCTCTTGCTTGTCACTTCAAAGCCGGTCGGTTGGCAATCACCCCGCCGCTGGGTGGTATCGTTAAAAACGTGAATGCAACTTGCTGGAACCTGCCCACCTGAATGTCTGCCACATTACCGCCCTTTGTTCAACAGCTCCTCACGGCTAGTGCCTATCTCCATCCGGTCAGGGAGCCCATTCAACTGCTCCAAACTCACATTTCCTACGTTTTTTTAACCGGTGAATACGCCTATAAAGTCAAAAAGCCGGTTGATTTCGGTTTCTTGAACTTTACCAGCCTCGAGCAGCGGCAGTTCTATTGTCAAGAAGAGCTGCGCCTCAACTCCCGTCTGGCGCCTGAACTTTACCTAGGGGTCGTGCCCATTCTGCAGCGGGGCGATCGCTATCACATTGGCACTGGGGACAGGGGTAGCGCGGAGACCCCAGTGGTGGAGTATGCCGTGCAGATGCGCCAGTTTGACCAGTCGCAGCTTTTTTCAGAGCTTTTTGCGGCAAATCAACTCACACCAGCCCTGATCGAATCCTTGGGCAAAGAACTGGCACAGTTTCACGCAACCGCCGCCACGTCTGATGAGATTACTGCCTTTGGCTCGCCTCAAGCGATTGCCCAAATTATTAACAACTGTCATGCTCTTGCGGCTCAGTTTATTGACCGTTGCCAACCCCGCAGTCAATACGAGGCTATCCAAGCGTTTACCGATCAGTTCTTGAGTGCCCATCAAGAGTGGTTCGTCCAACGCCAAGCTGCGGGCAAAATTCGCGAGTGCCACGGCGATCTGCACCTTGGCAATATCTGTCTCTACAATGGCCGGGTGCAAGTCTTCGACTGCATTGAGTTCAACCAAGAGTTTCGCAACATTGATGGCATTTACGATGCCGCCTTTTTGGTGATGGACTTGGAGTTTCGGGGGCGCACCGACTTAGCCAATCGCTTTCTGAATACCTATCTAGAGTGGAGTGGCGACTACGAGGGAGCAGTACTCCTGCCTCTTTACCTATGTGTGCGCGCCTACATTCGCGGCAATGTCAACTCCCTTGCCCTCAATGATCCCGCCATTCGTGAGGCAGAAAAAGACCAGTTTCAAGCCACGGCAGCAGCTTACTATCGCGCTGCTTATGCGTACACGCAACTCCGCACTCCCAAGCTGTACATTATGTCGGGTCTTTCCGGTGCGGGAAAAAGCACCCGCGGTCGCCGTCTAGCTCAGCAAGAAAATGCTATTCAAATTCGCTCCGATGCGGTGCGTAAGCACTTGGCAGGTTTACCCCTCGACCGTCGCAGTAGCGATTTTCCCGAGGTGGATCTCTACTGCGCCGCCATGACCCAAAAAACTTACGATCAACTCTTGGCCTACGCAGAACTGCTCCTAAAACAGGGGCAAACGGTTATTCTAGATGCCAAGTACGATCGGCGTGAGCTGCGCCAACCCGTCATTGCCTTGGCAGAGCGTTTGGGGGTTCCCCTAGAAATTCACTACTGTACAGCGCCACCGGAGGTGCTTTCACGACGGCTGAGCGATCGCCAAGGGGATATTGCCGAGGCTACCCCTGATCTGTTGGCTGCTCAGATGGCGGCGTTTGAATCCTTTGACGTCAGCGAAGAACCCTACGTGCGTTATGTGTGCGACTACCCTTAGGCAAGGCTGCTGCGGTGCTACGCGCTAGTATAGGCCTACGGGTTAGGCCGTTAACAAGGGTGTCTAGCGCTCATTTGTTTCATTTGTTCATTTCTCCAGCCATGCCATTCTTGCCTGTTCGTCGCCATTGGTTCAACCGTGCCCTCGGAGTACTGGTCTGCGGCATGGGGGCGATCGCGCTGTCACCAGCTGTCCTTGCTAGTAATCATCAGCAATTACCAACAGCAGTAGCTACTGCCCTTGCCCAGCCTGTTGCGGTGAACCGCGCCATTTTAAGTGAAGAACCCTCAGCCGTTGGTTTAACGGTACCTAGCCTTTGGTGGGCGGTACAGCAGTTTGGCGGCACTGCCGTACAACGTTGGCAAGCCTACCCAGCGCAAGAGGGGGTCGGGGGTCGCATCGATCTCTTTGTCGTTCCCAGTGTGTGGGGGCGCATGTCCTACCTGCAACGCTATGCCCTAGTAAACCAGATCGGTAACTCAAGCCGCAGTTTTGGCTATAACCTGATTCTGCGCGATCGCCGAGATGTGCTTTATGGTGCTTACACCTGTGACTTTGAGGCAGTCACCCCCCAATACCTGCCCCACGCTGTTGATGCCACAGGCGAGACCGTGCCCCTATTTCTGCCTCAGACCGCACTGGAGTGTAGCGTCTGGATTAACCCAAATATTCCGGTCAGTCTGTTCTAATTTGTGCCCAAGAGGGTCCTCGCTGGAGCTTAGGACTTGCAAGTCTAGGGTTCATTTTCAGCCAAATGGGCTATAATAGTTGAGCCAAGCGGATGTGGCGGAATTGGTATACGCGCACGTTTGAGGGGCGTGTGGCTTTGCCTTGCGAGTTCGAGTCTCGCCATCCGCATCCATCATAAAAATCATAAAAAAGTGGCTGACTCTCTTCGAGCCAGCCCATTGCTTACTTGGGAACGCGCGCTAGACAGTACAAAGCTATGAAGGACAGGGTTAGCTATGCACCATGAGCTTGACCTTGGCATTCTGAAGGCCGGGGCGCTTCACTTCTGCCAAGGTTTTGTTGATGGCATACTTTTGGTTAATCGAGTTAATGAGCTCTGTTTGGTTGTGCTTTTTGGCAACACCCCAGAGGTCAGCAATTAGGTCAAAGGTGCCATCGGCATTCCGAGACCAGCCGAGGTCGTACTCGCCGTCAAGGACAGCGACGATGTCACAGCGAACCCGCTGGCCGTTGTAGCCCCGCACATCCGCCTCGGTTTTTACCGTAATGCCCAAATCCCGCAGCGATGCCTTGAGGATTTCGGCATCAGTGATTTTGGTGCGCAGAGTGCTGAAGTGAGACATAGTTGGATTTCCTCCAGATTGAGACAAAAAGAAAAGAGACATTGGACTGAATGACCCACAATTTATGGAGAACCAAACCCTTGTGGTCGGGGCCTTTCTTCTATCCGCAGACAGAAGGAAGCTTGTTAAAACTCCAATCGCTGATATTCGGCGACGGAGGCTGCCGCTGGGCGAGCTCGCTGCCGAGCCCAATCCCGTAGGGCAGTGACCTGCTCGTGCATGGTCTTGGAAAGCGGTTGGGTTGCACGACTGGCCGCAATAATGTCAAGCTGAGTAAACTCGCGTCCTTGGGCAAAGGCTTCATACATAGCCGCCACAATAGCTTGCTCAATTTCTGCTCCCGAAAAGCCATCACAAATGTTCGCGAGTTGTTCTAAATCAAACCGATCAATGTCCCGCCGCCGTTTAGCAAGGTGAATGCGGAAAATTTCCCGCCGTTCTTCGGCATTGGGTAAATCAACGAAAAAGATTTCATCGAACCGACCTTTGCGCAGGAACTCGCCGGGTAAGCGTTCCACCCGATTCGCCGTCGCCAACACAAAGACTGGCGACGTTTTTTCCTGCATCCACGTCAAGAAGGACCCAAAAATCCGACTTGAGGTGCCACCATCGGAATCGGAAGAACCTGCCCCACCGGCAAAGGCTTTGTCCATTTCGTCGATGAAGAGAATGGCTGGCGAAATTGACTCTGCGGTTTTTAGGGCATTGCGCAGGTTTGCCTCCGATCGCCCCACCATTGAGCCATCATAGACACGCCCCATATCCAGCCGCAGCAGCGGTAATCCCCAAAGTCGGGAGGTGGTTTTAGCAATTAGGGACTTACCACACCCCGGCACCCCCAAAATTAACATTCCTTTGGGCTGGGGTAGGCCGTACTCGCGGGCTTTTTCTGTAAAGGCATTAGAACGCTGGCGCAGCCAGACTTTCAGTTCCTCAAGACCCCCCACGGCATCGATCGTTTCATCCACCTCCATGTACTCAAGGATGCCGTTGCGGCGAATCAGTTGCTTTTTCTCGGAGAGGATAATGTCAACTTCCGCCTCAGTAAGGCGACCAGCGGTGACCGTGGCTTTACGGAAGACTTTTTCGGCTTCATCACGGGTGAGGCCAAGGGTGGCTTTAACCAGTTTTTCCCGCGCTTCAGGGCTCAGACGACGACCAGCAGAACCTAGCTGCGCAAGGAGAACTTCGTTGAGTTCGTTAATGCTGGGTAGGGGATAGTCCACCACCACAACTTCTTTTTCGAGTTCTACGGGAATGCGCTGAGCCGCTTCTGGCGACATCAGGATGATTGTCTTGTGGCTGTTTTTGAAACTGGCGATCGCGTCCCGCAGCGAACGAGTAACCGGAGGTGAATCAATAAAGGGGTGTAAATCTTTAAAGACGTAGATGCCGGGTTCACGCTGATGAACCACCCATTGGATAGCCGCTTCGGGGGATACGGTGTTGTGATGGCTGTTATTACGGGCATGACCGTACTCCACCATGCCGTGGGTGACTGTCCAAACAAAAAACTTGCGGGGGGTGCGACCCTGACTTTGGGACTGGGCGATCGCCGCGATGGCCTGTTCAGCTCGCTCTTCTTCTGAGGTCAGGAGGTAGATCAGTGGATATTGGGCTTGAATGAGGACACTGAGTTCTTCTTGCACGGCAATCACCTCCTTCTTCACTCAATGAGACGTGGACACACGCCGCAATGGCTCACGGCTTAACGGGCGGACACCAATTCAACAGGTAAAGACGGCACATTCAGGCTCTCGTCATCAATGACCGTGGGCTGATCGACAAGAGCAGCTAATTCACCCCCCCGCAGCACAAGGGCACTGGCACACTCAGGGCAACTGTACACACGATGAACATTCCCGTGCTTCCGCTCGGCGTATTCTGCCAACACCTCTGGGTGTTCTAGCAAAAACTCAATGGCACGTTCCGCAAGGGTGGACATGGTTTCTTGCTCGACCACCGCAGCAATTTTCAGTTGGCGATGCACATCAGCGGAGAGATACAACGTGACCTTTTGCTTGTCTTCCATAGGGGTAGGGTGAAGAAACGTACCTAGGTATGTGTGCCAGTGTAATCACGCCCTCTCAGGGGTGTCAAGCCATAATGCCAGCAAAACGGCAATTTTGTAATAATTAGTTACATTTGAGGCTGCCCACAATTTACCGCCGCAGCTTTGTCAGACTAGAATCAAGTACAGTCGAGAGAGCCGCTGACCTGCCTTTCCTATGTCCTTTCTTGAGTATCTCTATGCCGAACCGCGCCGCGTGATTGTCTTTGACGGTGCGATGGGAACCAATTTGCAGTCCCAGAACCTAACAGCGGCAGACTTTGGTGGCAAGGAGTACGAAGGGTGTAATGAGTATCTGGTTATTAGTAACCCGGAGGCTGTGGCCAAGGTACACCGCGATTTTCTGGCAGCGGGTGCCGATGTCATTGAAACCAATACCTTTGGTTCTTCCTCGATTGTTCTCAGTGAGTACAACCTAGGCGATCGCGCCTATGAAATTAGCTACAAGGCAGCGGCATTAGCCAAATCCATTGCAGCGGAGTTTAGCACCCCCGAAAAACCCCGCTTTGTGGCCGGGTCAATGGGGCCAGGCACCAAACTGCCTACCTTGGGGCACATTGACTACGACAGCCTGTACGCAGCCTTCAGGGAGCAGGCAGCGGGTCTGTTTGACGGTGGCGTCGACTTATTCATTGTGGAAACGTGCCAAGATGTCCTGCAAATTAAAGCGGCTCTGAATGCCATCATGGCGGTTTTCAGCGAGCGGGGCGGGCAGCGTCCGCTGATGGTGTCGGTGACGATGGAGCAGCAGGGCACAATGCTGGTGGGCTCCGATATTGCTGCAGCGCTAACGATCCTTGAACCTTATCCGATCGACATTTTGGGGTTGAACTGTGCCACCGGCCCCGACTTGATGACGGAGCATATTCGCTACCTTTCGGCGCACTCGCCCTTTGTGATTTCCTGCATTCCCAACGCCGGTTTACCGGAAAATATTGGTGGCCACGCCCACTACAAGCTCACCCCCATGGAGTTGCGGCTGGCCTTGACCCGCTTTGTGGAAGATTTAGGGGTGCAAGTCATTGGTGGCTGTTGTGGCACCCGCCCGGATCACATCGCCGCCCTTGCGGAAATTGCTGCCACCCTGACGCCCAAACCCCGTCAGCCTCAACGGATTCCAGCGGCAGCTTCCATTTACAGTCCCCAGCCCTACGATCAAGATAATTCGTTCCTGATTATTGGCGAACGCCTCAATGCCAGTGGTTCTAAGAAATGCCGTGATCTCCTCAACGCGGAAGACTGGGATGGTTTAGTGGCGCTAGGCCGCGAGCAAATGCGCGAAGGTGCCCACATTCTCGATGTCAACGTGGACTATGTGGGGCGCGATGGTGTCCGCGATATGCGGGAGTTGGTCTCGCGCTTAGTGACAAATGTCACCCTGCCCCTAATGCTGGACTCTACAGATTGGCAAAAAATGGAGGCGGGGTTAAAGGTGGCGGGGGGCAAGTGTTTGCTCAACTCCACTAACTTTGAGGATGGAGAGCCCCGCTTTTACAAAGTGCTGGAACTGGCGAAAACCTACGGTGCTGGTGTTGTGGTCGGTACCATTGACGAGGAGGGAATGGCGCGCACGGCTCAGAAGAAGTTTGCGATCGCCAAACGCGCCTACGAAGCAGCGCTGGCCTACGGTATCCCCCCCTACGAGTTGTTCTTTGACCCCTTGGCACTGCCCATTTCTACTGGCATCGAAGAGGATCGGGGGAACGGTAAGGCGACGATTGAAGCCATTCGCCAAATTCGGGCAGAACTTCCTGACTGCCATATCCTCTTGGGGGTGTCGAACATTTCGTTTGGCTTGAATCCGGCAGCGCGACAAGTCCTCAACTCGATGTTCTTACACGAAGCAATGCAGGCGGGGATGGATGCCGCCATTGTCAGTGCGGCTAAAATTCTGCCCTTAGCCAAAATTGAGCCAGAAGATCAAGAACTCTGTCGGCAATTAATTTACGATCAACGGCGGTTTGAGGGAGACATTTGTGTTTATGACCCGTTAGGGGAGCTCACCCAGCGCTTTGCCGGGAAAACTACGAAACGCGATCGCGCCGATGTGGCGAATCTGCCCATTGAGGAGCGCTTAAAGCGTCACATTGTTGATGGCGATCGCCAAGGCTTAGAAGAAACCCTCGCCAAGGCACTGGAGACCTACGCGCCGCTGGAAATTATCAACGCGTTTTTGTTGGACGGCATGAAGGTGGTAGGAGAGCTGTTTGGCTCGGGTCAGATGCAACTGCCCTTTGTGCTCCAGTCCGCTGAAACGATGAAAGCAGCAGTGGCCTACCTTGAGCCCTTTATGGAAAAGTCGGACACTGGCAGTACGGCTAAGGGGACGGTGATCATTGCCACCGTGAAGGGGGATGTCCACGACATTGGCAAAAACCTCGTTGATATTATCCTCACCAACAATGGCTATCGGGTCATTAACTTGGGCATTAAGCAGCCGGTGGAAAACATTATTCAAGCCTATGAAGAACACAAGCCCGACTGCATTGCCATGAGTGGTTTGCTGGTGAAGTCAACGGCCTTTATGAAAGAAAACCTTGAGCGCTTTAATGAGCATGGCATTACCGTACCCGTGATTTTGGGTGGCGCTGCCTTGACCCCAAAATTTGTCTATGAGGATTGTCAACGCACGTACCACGGTCAAGTAATCTACGGTAAAGATGCCTTCGCTGACCTGCATTTTATGGATCGCCTGATGCCTGCGAAGGCTGCTGGCCGCTGGAGCGATCGCCATGGCTTTTTAGATGAAAAGCAGGAGGTTAGCCAAGAAGCGGGAACCCTAATTCCAGCGGAAGTTGCCCCTTCGGTTGAAGCGCCCAGCAACAAGAACAACACTGCAGCGAGCCAGATTGATACCCGCCGTTCAGAAGCAGTGGCAGTGGATATTCCCCGCCCGACACCCCCATTTTGGGGTATTCGCCATCTCAAACCCGATGATATTCCCCTCGCTGAGGTGTTTGGTTACTTAGATCTGAAAGCCTTAATTGCGGGTCAATGGCAGTTTCGCAAGCCGAAGGAGCAGTCCCGCGAGGAGTACGATGCCTTTTTAGCCGAAACGGTTTATCCCATTCTTGAGCAGTGGAAGGCGCGCATCCTCAATGAAAAACTGCTGCATCCTGAGCTCATCTACGGCTATTTTCCCTGCCAAAGCAAGGGGAATACCCTGTTGATTTACGATCCGGCTGCCGTCACTGCCGGATTGCGACCAACCCCCGCCGAGGCGATCGCCCAGTTTACGTTTCCACGGCAAGCCAAAGGGCGACGGCTGTGCATTGCTGATTTCTTCGCGCCCGTTGAATCTGGCATCATTGATGTGCTGCCCATGCAAGCAGTGACGGTGGGAACGATTGCCACCGAGGTGGCGCAAGCCCTTTTTGCCGCGAACCAATATACGGACTACCTCTACTTCCATGGCATGGCGGTGCAAACGGCGGAGGCCTTAGCCGAGTGGTGCCATGCCCGCATTCGCCGCGAGTTAAATTGCACCCCCGACCCCAGCGCCATCCGCGATATTCTGGCGCAGCGTTACCAAGGCTCCCGCTACAGTTTTGGCTACCCGGCCTGCCCCAACATCCAAGATCAGCACACACAACTGCGGCTCCTTGAGGCGGAACGCATGGGCATGTACATGGATGAGAGCGAACAACTCTATCCCGAGCAGTCCACAACCGCCATTATTTGCTACCATCCTGCCGCCAAGTATTTCAACACTTGATAGATTGACAGCGGCGTGCATAACTTGGCACAGGAGCAGGCGTGAGCAACGTCGTTCCTCATCATCACGAGAACCGCCGTATCCCGCCCAGAAAATTCTCTAGAGAGTTGATCCTTGACGGTGGGCAGTCAAATCCAAGCCAATGACTTGGGTGTGCTGACCGCGGGCTTGGGTAACGCCAATCGTGCGCTGGGCTGCTTCGATCATCGGTCGCCGCAGACTGACGACAATAAATTGGGCCTCTTGACTTTGCTGCTGAATCATTTTGGCCAAACGCTCAACGTTGGCGCCATCGAGGAACATATCCACTTCGTCAAACGCATAAAAAGGAGAGGGGCGGTAGCGCTGGAGGGCAAAGATAAAGCTCAGGGCCGTGAGGGATTTTTCACCCCCAGACATGGAGGCCAACCGCTGCACGGGTTTCCCCTTGGGATGAGCCACCAAGTTTAAGCCCCCGGCAAAGGGATCCTCGGGATTTTCCAGTTGCATATAGCCGTCACCATCGGAAAGGGTGGCAAAAATTGCTTGAAAGTTGGCGTTGACTGCCGCAAAGGCTTCCCGGAAGGCCTGGTGGCGCAGGGTGCTAAAGTTTTCAATCCGCAGCAAAATTTCGGTGCGCTCGGCATCTAGAACGGCTAGTTTTTCCTGTAGTTCATTGAGGCGCGCTTGGGTTTCCTCAAATTCGCTAATAGCCAGCATATTCACTGGCTCCATTGCCCGCAGTCGTTTTTCTAGGGTTTGGCATTGCTGCTGAATCTCCGCAAGGCTGAGTTCGCTGGGCACCTCAGGCAGCGGTTGGGGTAACTCGGGCTGTTCTTGGGTGGCCAGTTCTTCGTACTGCTGCTGCAGGGCTGCGAGGGTTTCTGCAGCTTTTTGTTGTTGCCATTCCAGTTGTTGGTAGGCTTGCTGTAACTGTCGCAGTTGGTAGTCTTGGCGATCGCGCTCCGTCTTGAGGGTGCCCAGTTGTGCCTCCAAACGGCTGAGGGTTTGCTGCTGGGTCTGCGCTTCTGCCCTTAAGGCGGCAAGGGTCTGCTCCAGTTCCTGCTGTTGGCGCAGGGTTTCCTGCTGCGCTTGGCGGAGGCGCTCCATTTCCGCCCCTGTTTGCGCCAGATCGCGCCCGAGTTGCTCCAACTGACGCTGGCGCTGCCCCAAGGCCTGATCAAAGGCTTGCAGTGCCGCGACCGCAGCCGCATAATCGGTTTCTTGCACTTGGAGTTCCGTTTGCAGTTGCTGCCAGTGCTGGTGACTCGGGTTAGCCTCTAAGGCGCTGAGGGCGAGTCGTTCTGCTGCCAATTCTGCCTCAACTTCCGGCAGTCGGGTTTCCAGCACTGCCAACTCGCTGTCGCTGCTGTGCAACTCCTCCCTCAGTTGCTGCTGTTGCTGCTCAAGATCCTGCTGTTGCCGCTCTAACTGCTGCTGTTGCTGTTGGAGTTGCTGCCAGTGCCGCTGGCGATCGCGCTGGGTTTGGCGAGCTTCCACAAGTTCGTTGCTGAGGTTGTTGACGGTTGTTTGTTGCTGCTGCCGCTCTTCCAGCAGACGGATGAGGAGGCGCTCAAGTTCTGCAAGGCGATCGCCCAGTTGCCGCACTTCCGCAGACTCTGGCGGGGGAGCACTTTGGCCAAAGTGCAGCGTATTACTGCGACTAGCGCTGCCACCCGTCATGGCGCCGGACGTTTCAAGGAGTTCCCCTGCAAGGGTCACCATGCGGTATTGCCCGAGATAGCGGCGGGCTGCCTCAAGGGTTGCAAAAACAACAGTGCTGCCAAACACGTGAGCAAAAATCGGGGCGTATTCCGGCGCAAACGTCACTAAGTTCAGGGCGTAGTCAAGGGCACCTTTGGCAGCCAAGGGGGGTAAAGGTTTCGGGCGAGCCATTTTATTCAAGGGCAAAAACGTGGCACGGCCAGCCCGTTCCCGTTTCAGGAGGGCGATCGCGGCTGCCGCAACGCTATCATCCGCCACCACAATGTTGGCAAGGCGCGCCCCAGCGGCCATCTCCAAGGCCAATTGATAATCAGGGGCCACCTGCCCCAGTTGAGCCACCGTGCCAAACACCCCCGGTAACTCTGCCTTCAAGATCAGACGAACCGCATAGCTGCCTTGGGTTTCTTGTACGGCTTGCAGTCGAGCTTGTAGTTGATCCAACTCCCGCTGTTTTTGGCGTTGCTCCCGCTCAAGACGCTGGTAGGTTTCGTCGCTGAGGGTCAGGCGTTGTTGCGCCGCTGCCAATTGCTGGCTAAGGGTTTGCACCTGCGCCTCACTGGTGGCCACCTCAGCGGTCGCTGTTGTCAGGGCAGTCATTAATTCTTGGCGCTGCGTGTGTAGAGCTGCCGCTGCCTGCGCCAGTTCTGCTTGGCGACGACGCAATTGTTGGGATCGCTCTCGTAAGCGGGAAAGTTCACTGCGGCTGGGTTCTAACTCATGGATCAGCTCATCAATCCGTTGGCGGCGTTGGCTGTGTTCCCTAAACCAAGCTTGGGCTGCTGTGCTCAGGTCTTGGGCTTGCTGGCGCAATTGCTGGAGCGTTGCTTCAGCGGTGGCCACCGCCTGAACAAGGGTTTGGCGCTCATGGCACTGCTCTTGAGCAACCCGTGTCGCCAATTCCTGCTGCTGAGCTTGTTGGCGTTGATGCTGGGCTTGCCGTTCCTGTAGCCGCAACGCTAAAGACTCCTGCTGCTGTTGCAACTCTACCTGCTGCCGTTGGCATTGCCGCTGCTGCGCCTCTAGGGCTGCCAGTTGGGCTTGCACCTGTAGGTACTCCTGTTCACCCAAGGCTTTGACCTGCTGATTCAGGCGCTCGAGCTCTGCGGTCGCGGTGGCAATCTGGGCTTGTTGGTCTCGCAGTTGTTGCTGGCGTGTCACCTGTTCTTGCTCGAGCTGTTGCCGCTGAGCCAGCAATTGTGCCTTTTGCTGTTCGCGGACTTGCCACTGCCGCACCTGTAACCACAGCTCCCGCTCTTGCAGCTCGTTACGCAGGGCTTGGTACGTTTGGGCTTGCCGACGATCGCGATCGAGGCGATCGCGCTGCTGAAGGAGCTCGTGTTCAACAATCCGAAACCGTTCTTCCCGCTCCTTAACCGTATCGAGCTTTTCCCGCGCTTGGGCAATTTTGCGATCAAAGTCCGCCACCCCTGCTAACTCATCAATCATTTCGCGCCGGGCTTTGGCATTCATCGAAATAATGCCTGTGACATCCCCCTGCAAGACCACGTTATACCCTTGCGGATAAATGCAAAATGCTTGGAGTTGCTCGTGCAGCTCGTTGAGGGTACAGGCTTGGTCATTGATGGCATAGGTGGAGGTGTAGGTGCCTTGCTTGGTCACCCGCAGTCGGCGTGTTACCCGCCATTCCGTGCTCTCATCCAGCGCAAACGTGACCGTCACGCGAGTTTCGACAACATTGTGGCCGCGGCGGGTTTGGCTGTGGTTCACTAAATCCGGTAAACGTTCTGCCCGCATACCTTTTGAGCCCGCCAAACCAAGGGCAAACAGCAGTGCATCCAATAGGTTTGATTTGCCTGAGCCATTGGGGCCAGAAACAACCGTAAAGCCCGGAAGTAGCGGAATGAGCGTTGTGCCGCCAAACGACTTGAAGTTGGTAAGTTCTAGCTGCTTAATGTACACAAGCTGTAGGATAGATTGCTCTATACACTATACTGATCATCTCCTCACGGACGCTTGGGTTAGGAATTGTTACCCTAGCCCCTGCCACCACCGTAGGGAAAATCAACAGTGATTGATTTGCTACCATTTACTAACACAAGCTAACATTTAAACTAGACATGGCATACGTTCCTCTCAGAAAAGCAGTTGAGTTTTTGGGATGGCATCCAAACACGCTGAGAAAATATGCAGATGAAGTATGCCTAAAATTCTGGACGTGATATGGTTATTTTAGGGAGTTTCTAATAAAACCGAGAACCAAGGTTGAAGAGACTCCTGGAAGTGCTCGTGGAAATACCCATGGGCATTGGTTGATACGCCTTGGTTGAGAGATAATCTCAACTTATGTATTCGTTAGCGTTTGTTAGCGAAAAAGTATCAGTAAGATCAACATTATGCACCGTTACTGAAACGATGCAAGTCTTTTTTTGGGGTTTGCTATGAAGCGTTTTTGGGCAGCCGTTTGCGCCATTGTTTTGAGTTTTTCGCTCCTGCTCACCAGTTGTGCCAATGTACCAGCGGGATTAACAGGTAACTTTCGTGAGGATACGCTGACGTTAATTAGTAGCCTGCGGGAGGCGATCGCCCTGCCCGATAATGACCCGAACAAAAAAGCCGCTCAAGCGGATGCCCGTAAGAAACTTAATGACTTCTTTGCCCTGTATCGCCGCGATGAATCTCTGCGCTCCTTAGCCTCCTTCACCACGATGCAGACAGCACTCAATTCCCTTGCCGGTCACTATAGCTCTTACCCCAACCGCCCTCTGCCAGACAAGCTGAAAAAACGCCTTGAACAGGAATTCAAGCAAGTCGAGCTCGCCTTAGAACGGGAGGCCAATACCTAGGGAATGACACCAAAACCCTACAGCCACATTCCCATTCATGATTGCGGTGAACCCCTTGAACCCATTCCCGAGGGGTTCATTTGTTTGTTACCTCACCCCTATCAACAAGTGGGCGCACCCTACGGTGATGCTTCCCCTTTTTGGCTGCGACAGGGGGTTATTGCGGCTCTTGAGCACGCCCAAGCCTACCTCGCTCCCCACGGTTGGCAACTGGCTATTTTTGATGCCTACCGCCCCCTTGCTGTCCAGCAGTTTATGGTCACCTACACCTTTGAGCAACTCTGCGCCCAACAGGGCGTTGACCCCCAGCAGGTGCCGGCCTCCCTTGCCCCTCAGTTGTGGGAACAGGTGTATCTGTTTTGGGCAGTGCCTAGTGCAGATCCGCAGCAGCCGCCTCCCCACAGTACGGGCGCAGCAGTGGATCTCACCCTAGTGGATGCCACAGGCAACCTAGTAGAAATGGGAGGAGCCATTGATGAGCTATCGGAACGCTCCTATCCCGACTTTTACGATCGCCATCCCCATCTACCCCAAGCGGACTGCTTTAGCCACCGTCGCCAAATTCTTTACCAAGCTATGCGCACCGCTGGCTTTCAGCGCCATCCCAACGAGTGGTGGCACTTTTCCCTTGGCGATCAGTTATGGGCATGGCAAACCCAGCAGGAATTGGGTCGCTCAGATCTTGTTGCTCGCTATGGTCGCGCCGACCTACGTGAAGCATAAAAAAACTGCCCTCTGGGGGAGGACAGTAAAAACCACCTAGGGCAATGGAGTCAACCACAAGAGTGGTTCAACTCCAAACTTGTATGGCAGGCTATTCTTTCAAGAAGCCACTGTAGGCTTCCATGCCGTGTTCGCCAATATCTAAACCTTTGAGCTCTTCTTCTTCCGAAACGCGAATGCCGAGGGTTGACTTTAAGGCCACCCAAAAGATGCTCGTCATTAGGACGGTGAAACCACCAATAGTTAAGATGCCAATGATTTGGGCAATCAGTTGAGTCACGCCATGACCGGTGATCAGACCTGATTCTTTATCGAATAAACCAACGGCGAGTGTACCCCACGTACCGCAAACAAGGTGAACCGAGGTGGCACCCACGGGGTCATCAATTTTCATCCGGTCGAAAAAGAGAACAGAATAAACAACAATCACACCACCAATAGCACCAATGATGACCGCATACCAATAAGAAACCCCCGCACAGCCTGCTGTAATTGAGACCAGACCCGCAAGAATACCGTTAATAATCATCGAGAGATCGGGTTTGCCAATGACGACCCAAGCGGTAATCGTAGCAGCTATTCCACCAGCAGCGGCAGCGAGGTTGGTGGTCACAGCAATATAGGGCACTTCCGTATCAGCAGCAAGCTGTGATCCCGGATTAAAGCCAAACCAGCCGATCCACAGAATCAAGCACCCCAGCATGGCAAACCCCATGTTGTGCCCCGGTAGGGCTTGGGGGGTGCCATCGGCAGCATACTTGCCAATGCGCGGCCCAAGGAAGGCGGCTCCCATCAGCGCAGCCCACCCGCCTACAGCGTGAACCACAGTGGAGCCAGCAAAATCAGAAAAGGCAACTCCTTCACCAAGGAAGGGGATGTTTGCTAGGAGGCCACCCCCCCAGACCCAGTGACCGCTAATGGGATAGGAAATCCCCGTCAGCAAAAGACTAAAAATTAAGAAGTCAACAAACTTGATCCGCTCGGCAACCGCCCCCGAGACGATTGTGGCAGCCGTCCCCGCAAAAGCAGCTTGGAACAGGAAAAATACGGCAATGGGCAAACCTTCAGGGAAGGGGGCTAAGCTGTAGGTTTCGGGGTTTTCACTGCTGAGGAAAAAGCCGCCTAGGCCAATGAAGGCGTTTCCTTCAGCGCCAAACATGAAGGAGAAGCCAATCGCCCAGTAGGCTAAAGTGGCTAAAGCAAAAACGATCAGGTTTTTCGAGAGAATGTTCACAGCGTTTTTCTGGCGACAGAAGCCGGTTTCCAGCATCCCGAAGCCAGCATTCATGAAGATCACAAGGACAGCCGCAATAAACACCCAAATGGTATTGAGAACCCCTTGAACATACTCAGGGGTTAGGGGTTCATCCTGGGCCTGTGCTGCAACTCCCCAAACGGCGACAATAATTAGGGCAAGGGGGACGCAAGCAATAAGGACTGGCGATCGCCAGCGGAAATTCGGTTGCCAGTCTAGCAACGGCCGCTTTTGCCGTCTAGCACGTTTCAGTTTTAACTTGGACATCGCTTTCGTTCTCAACGGATGGACAAAAGACAAGGCTTGCAAACGAGTTCAGCGGAGGAGATTTCGCAGCGGGGAACCACACTTGCGGTGCAACAGCACAACAAAAAATCATGACTGTTGTTTGGCTTAAGGGAAATTTAAGCGTTTACCCGCGGTTAACCTTTGATTGCACCAGTTCTACCCCCCGAAAATCTGTATCATGCTATACATTTACCTGTGCTGCCAAAAGCACCTATCCTAGGGAAGGCAACCTTGTCACCGTTGCTGGTTACTTTTTTCTCTGGTTGGGTGTGAATGGATAGGATTTGGGAGTTAGATTTTTATTCCCGCCCGGTGGTGGATGAAAACAACAAAAAAATCTGGGAGTTGCTCATATGCGATCGCCAATTGCAGTTTCAGTTCAGTAAAACCTGTAGTGGGGCTGAAGCCAATGCCCGTTGGCTGCAAGCGGCTCTTGGCGAAGCTTTACAAGCATGGCAGCAGCAATGGGGGTTAAGCTCAGAAATCCAGCCAGATCGGGTGCGTTTTTTCCGCCGTGCCATGAGCAGCATCATTAGGCGGGGGGGGGAGGCAGCGGGCTTGGCAATGGTGCCCAGTCGGCGCACGTTTGCCCTCTTTCATTGGTTGCAGGAGCGCCATGCCCACGTGTATCCCCAGTTGGCCAACTACCAAGCGGATCTGGCAACACCACCACAACTTTTGCCCCCGGCACCCGAACCTTTACCATCTGCCCTCATGGGCGATCGCTGGCAAATTACAGCTCTACCCCTGCAGGAGTTGGCCACAGCAAATGAGTGGGAACTCCCCTTTGGCGACATTCCCCCCCTGTCCTTTGTGCAATTGGCACCGGACACGATTATTCCGGGGTTCATCATTTACTCGCAGCGGGCGTTGCCCTTGGCGGGTTGGCTCTCGGGGTTAGAACCCGCCTATCTTGCCCTTGAATCGGAGCCAAAACCCCTCCTCATTCTGGAAAGTGGCATCAGCGATCGTTGGATTTTGGCTAATTTGCGTACCGATACCCTGCGTCAGGAAATAGGGGCTTTTATGAAGGCCTGTGCTGCTAGCGAGGGGCTACACTTCATCGCTGTTCAGGAAAAGCCGGAACAGGAACAGTTACAAGGATTTTGGTTACTTCAGTACCGGAATGTGGCGTGAGGGGGTTATTCAGTTCGCTGGGGCAAGACAACCTTCGGCTGCAGGCGATCGCCCTCCCGAATACCGATTCCTAAACAGGTCTGAGTGGCACCACAGTAAACACCAACAACAGTTTTCTCCGGTAGGGGGGGCGCTAAGGGGATCGAGCGACCATAGTACCAGTCCGCCACTTGGCTAGCCGTCAGTGGCAGCCACGGTAAATGCGTCAGAACTGCCTGCGGGGACAGCAAAGGGAGATGGCTCAGCGTGATTGTCTCGAGGGGATAACTCTGCTCAATGGGGAGGCCACCACTCTCAATCCGCCGGAGGGCACTCAGGGTGCCACCCACCCCCAAATACTCTCCGAGGTCGCGGGCAAGGGCGCGAATGTAGGTTCCAGAGCCACAGTGAATACGGAGCGTCAATTCTGGCTCATGTCCCGGTTGCCAATCGAGAATACTGATTTCGTGAATGGTGACCTGACGCGGGGGAGCAGTGACCACTTCACCAGCGCGCGCCCGCTGATAAAGCCGCTTTCCAGCCACTTGAATGGCACTAAAGGCTGGGGGGCGTTGTTCAATGGTGCCGATAAACTGTGGGAGGGCAGCTTCAATGGCTGCTAAGGTTAAATGTCCGGCTGAGCGACTTACCAAGACGCTCCCCGTAATATCATCGGTGCTCGTGGTCACCCCCAAGCGAATGGTGCCGATGTAGGCTTTCCGATCCAGCAGATAAGGCAGCAGGCGTGTGGCAGCCCCGATGGCGATCGGCAGGACACCCGTGGCCATCGGATCAAGGGTGCCCCCATGGCCAATGCGTTTAGTTCGCAGTTGCCGCCGCAGTTGGGCAATGCAATCGTGGGACGTGTAATCTGCCGGTTTATCGAGGTTGATAAAGCCCAGCATTAGGGGGTCGATGCCGTTTGGGGATTCAGGGGCAACCCACTGACAAAGCGCTGTAGGGCTGCAATAGCGCGGTTGTAGTCAATGGTGGAGCTGAGCAAGTTACTTTGGGCTTGAATCAAAGCAGTTTCGGCATTACTCACCTCCGCTTGGGTACCAATACCCGCTTGAAAGCGCAGCCGCGCCAACCGCAGACCTTCCGTAGCTTGACGCACCGCTACTTCATTGGTGCGAATGTTTTCTTGACTAGACTTCAGCGTGTAGTAGGCTTGCTCCACTTGGAAACGGATCAAGTTCTTAAAGGCAGCGTACTGGGCCTCGGCGATCGCCGCTGAACTTTCCTGCTGTGCGGCACTGGCGCGGGACACCCCACCATCAAATAACGTCAGATTCATTTGGCCGCTGACGGTATAACCCCAGCGCGGTGCCAAAGAATCCGTGAGTTCATCAGTTGTGTTAAAACTCCCCCCCGCCACTAATTGGGGGCCAAGATTCCCCAAGGCCACCCGGCGTTGCTGCAAAGCGGTATTGCGTTGCGCCAGTTGTTGATCAAGTTCAACCCGATTGCGAAACGCCAAGCGAATACTCTCTTCAAGGGAGAGTTGCCATTCCCCCACCACTTGGATCGGGTCTGCGGCTCGCACATTAGCTTTGTCGTTCAGGCTCAGCGTTTGCGCCAATTGTCGCTGCGCTGTTTGCAGTTGGCTTTGGGCTTGTACTAACTGCTGCTGGTTGTTGGCCAGTTGTACTTCCGCTGTCAACACATCAAAGAGGGTTCCTAAGCCAGCACGCTCTCGCGCCACCGCATCCCGCAAACTAATCTCAGAATTTTGGACAGCGGCCTGACCAATACGCACCAGTGCTTCCGCCTGTTGAATGTTGTAATAGGCATTGGTAACATCTTGCCGCAGTTGTTCAAATTGGCGCTGCAAATCTAGCTCAGCATTGCGCACTTGCTCCCGGGCAGCTTGAATACTAGCAGCGCGTTGCCCCGCGGTAAAAATGTTGTAGCCTAATTGCACTGTACTTGTCCATGTGTTGCTACTAGTCCTGAGGGGGACTGGGGGTACCCCAATACCGCCGCCTTTGATGAAGGCCTGCTGCGCTTGGGCATTTTGCAAGCGAATAGCCGCCGAGTCTGTGCGGCCAATACTGGTTTGAAACGACAAGGTAGGATATAGCGCTGCTTCCGCTTGGCGCAGTACAGCCCGGCTCTGCTGCAGTTGCGCTTCAATGATTTGCAATTGGCGATTGTTGCGGCGAGCCAATTCAATGGCTTCCCTCAGCGTAATGGGACGATCCACATCAATCGTGACCTGCTCCGGACGGCTCGGTAAGTAAAGGGGATCGGGATTGGGGTTGAGGGGGATGAGATCTGCAGCTGATGTTTGGGCGATCGCCCCCGAGGTGGCCATCAGGAATAGCCCACCTAGGTGACTCACCAGCCACAGACACTGCTGCTTATTCATACCGATACTTACTCCCACACCACCGTTCGCCATGCGTTACGGCTTTGCTGCGACTAATATAACAGGGTTTCCGCCCTTGGAGCGCTAGACTGGTGCGCCCTAGTAGCGCGATCGCGGGCGGTGGTTCGCCACCGACAGTACCAGCCCTAAACCAATATAGGTTGCCAGCAGCGAGGATCGCCCATAACTGAGGAAGGGCAAGGGAATACCCGTCACGGGAAACAAATTGATGGTCATGCCGATGTTCACAACCGCTTGAAACACCAGCATCGAAAACAGCCCGATCGCCAACAACGAACCAAAATCGTTATGGGCACTGTTGGCAATTTGCAGCAAGCGAAAGCCAATAAACCAGAACAAACCCAGTACCAGCAGCCCCCCCACAAACCCTGACTCTTCACCAATAGCTGAAAAAATAAAGTCCGTGTGCTGCTCTGGAATAAACCCCAACTGGGTCTGCGTGCCCTGAAAAATCCCCCGCCCCCACACCCCTCCAGCACCAATGGCAATCCGGGACTGAATCAGGTGATAACCGGCTCCCAGCGGGTCTTTGTCGGGGTCTAAAAACATCAGCAGACGATTTTTCTGATATTCCTCAAGAACACTCCAGAGGAGTTGTCCCAAACCAGCTCCCGATAAGTTGAGGACAATGCCGCCAAGGCCGCCAATCCACCCCAAGGGTAAGCTGCGCCACGCCACAATTCCCATTGCCAAGGTCCACAGTAACCAAACCCACAGGTTCAACTCGTAGGGAAACGGTAGGGCAAATAAAATGGCGGCCACCAAGGGCGAAAGCATGAGAATAATCCAACCCAGGCGGGCATTGGCCCAGTAGAGCATCCCTAGAGTAATGGCAAGAAAGACAAGGGAGGTACCTAAATCTGGCTCGCTTAAAATCAGCAGCAACGGCAGGGCTGTTGCCCCAAACACCCGTAAAATCCCCGTTAGACCATCAGCCGGAACCCGATGGAGCAACGCCGCTTGGGTCAGGATCACAGAAATTTTGGCAAACTCTGAAGGCTGTAAATTAAAGCCACCGATGGGCAACCAACTCTGTGCACCGTTGGCCTCCACCCCAAATAAACTGACCGCCAGCAGCAGAGCACAGCTCAGACCATAGATAAACCAGTGGGCACTCATAAACATTGGCTCAGGAATGCGCGCCAAGGTAAGAGCAAGCAACGTTCCTATTGCGGCCACTGCCAAGTGCTGAAAACCATCTTTGTCACCAAGGTGAAGCTCGGCACTATGGATAAACAGGGCACCGATCAAGGTGATGAGCCAAACAGCAATTAACAGCGACCAATCCACCCCCCGCCATGGATATAACCATGTCTGCCAACGCCGTTGACGCAGGAGTGTGATCCAAAACATAGGCAATATCCTTCATAAAGACCTCCGGGAAACCGCATGCCCTTGTGGGTGCGGAGGGATAGGAGCACTTGCTGAGTGGGGTTTAATACCCCCGTATGACCGTGCGAAGCAGCAAGCAATAGGTTGTCGGCTCACCACCAATCCGTTCGCTCTCGCAAGAAGCTGAACCTTGGAGGCAGTGAACTGCCCTAAACGCGTCCAGTTCGCATCGCTGACAGAAATCTGTCTTTGGGTGTCGCCACTGACCCAGCCGACGCAAACCCGACCCGCCATCTCAGCCTTAACAATATCACCCTTTCTGACTCCATGCCGTGTGGTCGTGCCACCGTATTTCCGGCGTACACCCCCTTTGGCTGGCACCATCAGGTGCAGTTGTCTGCGAGACATCGGAGGTCTGCGAATCACCCTGAAAACGGATGGCGTTAGGACAACTGATCCCGTCCATGTGTGACCGCGAGTGTTAGCAGTGTGAAACGATTTGTATTGGACGAACTCAGAACACGCCAACGCTAATCCATCAACGGCATGACTTTCAGGTGTTTGAGCCGATTTGTCTTTCGACTTAACCAACCCTAATTGAGTTCTGAGATTGGCGGTTTCGTAGCCAAATTGAGTCTCCACAGGGGCTAGTTTTGACAGCCATCCCAGCATCACTTTTTGCCCAACCATGACAGGAGAGAAGGATTTTGAACCTCTCGTCTTCACATATTCGTAAACAATCTTGCTGACTGGTAACAGACAACATAGCTCAGTCGCGACCCGCAATTCAAGCTGGCGGTTTGCCCGAATACGGGGAGGCAACATGTTCTGTCTGCGGTTGTCGAATCGTTTCTGTCGGTGGGCGCGTTTGGAGTAAGCAACCTTGCGGTTCATCCTCCGTCCTCTGCGTCCCCGTCGCATCATACGGCGTTGCTCCATCCGGTCTTTGACGGTTTGGAACGGCAGAACGAGGTGAGCCAAAAACAGGGTTGCCTTGGGTGATTGCACGCCCACGCCGGAATACCGTTTCCCGGGGTCAATCCCAACCGCAATGGGTTGAGTTGCTTCCCCAGAAGGCTGCTGAGTCAGTTGGACGTAAAACACACCCAAGTCCGACCATTTACCCACTGCCAACCCATCTCGAATCCAACGACGGGCGCGACTCGGTTTGGTTGGCATTAACGGTTTGCCGTCAGGTGATAGCACTGGAACTCTTAGCATTGAGATAATCCTATGCTCGAGTTGTTTGTCTCTTCGCCCACCGAACTCAACATGGCTTGGCTTTCCCAACGCCTCTAACCAGGAGGCTTGCAGATAATCCGATCTAGAGAAGCAATCGGAAGTGCGTGGCAGAGTTCGGCTCAATGGGCTAGTCAACGTTTAACTGGAACCTGGCTGTTCCAAGCCCCATCCACAAGGGGATGGGGTAATTGACTTCGCACTAGACTGGAACTGGAGACAACAGATTCAAGCCCCCATTGTATCCCTATCGAGTCAGTTCATGTTTGATTGGCACCACCGGTTCTCAAAACTCCTATGGTCTATTTCTGGCCGGTTATTAGTTGTCATGCTGCTGACATCGTTGATCCCGATGGGGGCAGTGGTGCTCTACAACCAATCTGAAAGTAGCTTAATGATGGAGGATGCCGAAATCCAAGCCTTGAAGCTCTTGGCCACTGCTAAGGCGCGCGCCCTAGATCAGCTCATCAATGACGTGCTGAGCGATGCCAGCCTTGTTGCCCAAGACTATGAAGTGAAGCGGCTTTTGAGTGATGCCGTTGATGCTCCCACCGATCACACTTCTATTCAGACCCTGTTGCAAAGCGTGAATAATCTGAGCCACACCTACGACGAAGTCATCTTACTCAACCGTGAGGGACGTTCCGTTGCCGCGACAGATCCCGATCTCCTTGGTGACGATTACACACAAACGTTGCTTTGGCAGAAAGGCATTGAGTTAAGTTATTTTGTCTCAACTGTCAAAATACAAAGCACAATTGCTGATGAGCCAGTGTTTGTAGTCTTTCGGCGCATTCAGGATAACAATCAAGAATTGCTAGGAGCCGTATTGCTAACGCTGCGCGCCACTGCTATCAAAGACATCATTACTTATCTGGTACCTGATATTCGCGGCGAGTCGTTTTTAATCGACCGTCAGGGTCTCATGCTCAGCAGCACGAACCCCAAGATTGATTTCCATAGTTTAGAACCGCTCTCTGAGACGGTGCGCCGCAATTACTTTCTCTTTGTACCGCCGCAGCCCATCCCAACCATTGGCGATCGCTCTTATCAGCAGCTGCGGGAACTGATTTTTAACGCTGATCACCCCGGAACACTGACCTACTCCAGTAATGACAGTCCCAATAGGGAGCGTATTTTGGCCTATGCCTCGCTGGCTAACAAAGAGGCCGCCGTTGTCGTTAGTGTCAGTCTCAAGGAATTTTTGGCACCGCTTGATGCACTGGCGATGCGAGGATTCATCAGTCTGCTATTTGTTGGGGGTGGTGTCATTGTTATCTCCCACTGGGTGGCCAAATCGATCACTAAGCCAATTCGGGCGATCGCCACCGCTGCCCAAACCCTTAAAAATGATAGCTTTGATGCCACAATTCTCACCCCCTATACCGAGTCCCAAGACGACATGGGGGAGCTAGCGCAAACCTTTTTAGAAATGGCCAAGGAAGTGGAGCACCGCCATCAACAATTGCAACAACAATTGAGTGACCTGAAAATTGAAATTGATCAGGAAAAACGCAAAAAAGCCGTTGCTGAAATTACGGAGACCGATTACTTCCAAAGCCTGCGCGATCGCGCCCACAGCCTGCGGCAACAGGCAAAATCCTCTTCTCATTCTGTCTCAGAGGAGCCACAACAACATTCACAGGAGTCTTCTAGCCATGAGTCCTAGTCTTCCTACCTTGGCCACCTTACCGCGACACCCCTACATTGATGCCGCAGGGAAAGTTGCCCCCGACCTCCAAGGAAGGATTGGGGTCTATGCCATTTTTAATGCCGATGGAGAGGTGCAGTACATTGGTTACTCCCGCGATGTGCGCTTAAGCTTGCAGCAACACTTGGTGCGTTGCCTGCACTCGTGCATGAGCTATGCCGTTGTTAGCATTGAGCGCCCCGATCGCCCCTGGTTGCAAGCCCTTCAAGACCAGTGGATTGCAGAAGTGGGGGCTATTCCCGTCGGTAATGGCCAAGAAAAAGCCCGCTGGGAGCAGGCCATTGACGTGCGTCCGCTCATGACCCCTGACGAAGTAGAAACTTTAGCAAATGCTGAGCCACAGCAGCAGCCTAAAATTCTCAAACAAATTGCGCGGCGGGTCGAGGCCGAAATTCTCAGCCAATTGCGCCAGCGATCGCTCCAAGAACCCCTAGTATTTAACCCCAAGCTCAAAGAAAGCGGACGGCTGGATCTCAAATACAGCGGCGTGCATAACGAACTGGCACAGAAGCAGGCGTGAGCAAAGTAGCCCTTCTGCTGCTCTGGGAGAGGAATTTAGGATGAGGGCAACAAACATGGGATGCGCCCTACGCTGATTTCCGGTTGATTCTACCTTTGGCGAGTAACAGCTACTTACATTACTAAAAGCATCGCCCCATGCGGTCACGAGAACCGCTGTAATTATCTCTACACCGGGGCGGCAATAGACATTCCCTTAAGAACAGCCTAGCCTAGAACAGGCAACATATTCTAGGAGACTTCTATGACTGAAACCCCTGTAGCTGCGGCAACGGTACGCCAACAGCTCCAGTGGCGCTATGCCACCAAAAAATTTGATCCTACTCGCCAAATCCCTGAAGACCTTTGGAAGGTTCTCTGTGAGAGCTTGGTACTGGCACCTTCCTCCTTTGGCCTACAACCGTGGAAGTTTTTCGTGATTAGCAGTCCTGAACTGCGGCAAGCGCTACTGCCCCACACTTGGAATCAACGGCAAGTGGTGGATGCCTCTCACCTAGTTGTGTTTGCCATCAAAAAGGGTATGAACGCTGCCGATGTGGATCGTTACTTAGCTCGCCAAGCAGCAGTACACAATACCCCTGTCGAGAATTTACAAAAGTACGGTGACATCGTGAAAGGGTTCTTGCAGTCTCCCCCTTACCCTCTCGATATCGATGAATGGTCAACCCGCCAAGTCTATATTGCCCTCAGCCAGTTTATAGTCACGGCTGCCTTGTTGGGGATTGATACCTGCCCCATGGAAGGGTTCTTACCCCAAGAATACGACCGTGTCCTTGGGTTAACCGACCAAGGCTACCACGCCGTTGTCGTTTGTGCAGCGGGGTATCGAGCCGCCGACGATAAGTATGCCAGCTTATCCAAAGTCCGCTATTCCCTCGAGGAAGTCATCGAAACTCGCTAAAACAGTAAAAAGGGCAGCCTTTAAGAACTGCCCTTTTCGAGTTAAGGATTCAATCAGCTACCAGCAACCCTTAGAAGGTAAAGGTTGTCCGAATCACGCCTTGAAGAATTGGCTGACCAGAGATAATCCCACCACCATTGGTGTTGTTGGGGTTAATGATCGCCGTGAAGATAGGCGTAATGCTGATGTTGTCGCTGAGGGGGAACTTGTAGAAGGCTTCTACGTTCACTTGGTTGGCATTGTTGATGAACCCAGCCGCAGGAGCACTGTTAATAAACGGCGCACCCGCTGCCGCTGCCAACACAGAACCAGGAACCAGCAAATCCTTATAGCCAATACCCGCCATGAAGCTGTAGGCCATCATGCCAGAGGCAGGGAAGCCAAGGAAGGAGTAGGGCAGAGGCGACATGAGGGGGTTGTAGCTTGCGGGAATGCCGGCAATACCAGCACGTCCAAAGATACCCAAGCGACCAAGGTTAACTTCAAAGTTAAGACCACCTGCTTGGCCTTCTACCCCATAGGTTTTGGAGTAGGTACCTTGCAACTTCACCGCATAGCTGTTACGGCCATTGCCAAAGGTGTTGGCGTATTCCAGTTCCAGTGAACCTTGGAACGGATCACCCGCAAAACCACCGCTAGGAAGGACACCAGAGAAGGGGTTACCAGCGTTAGCAGCAATATAGAGTGCCCGCATAGTGAACGGCCCTTCGTTGGGGTTCCATTGAATGGCGGCACCCGCACCACCCAAGAAGTTGAGTGCATAGGGAACGATGAAGGGGTTGTTAATGAAGAAGTAGGTACCAAAGTCGCTGGCAGGGGAGTTTGCCCAGCTATTTGTATCAATAATGTCGCTGGGATAGAACTGCGGACCAGCGGTAATGGTGATGTCTTGGGTCGGCTTGAAGCTGTAAGCTAAGCGATATAAACCAACGCCAGGACCAAAACCAGACCAGTAGTACTGGCTAGGGCTGAAGTAGGGGAGTGGAGCACCGAAGGTAGAAGTGGGGTTGCCTCCAATGCCAGTACCATAGGCAAATGGATTCTGGTTCAGGCCAACACCATAGGCACTGATGGCATCAAGGCCACCATTCCCTGTAGAAAGACTGGTTTGCAGTAAATCTGTACCAGTAAAACTGGTGTTCAGGTTGAGAATGACAGCAGCAATAACAGTCGGGTTGGTTTGAGTGGGAACTGACCAGCCAATTGGGAATAGCGGAGTGGGTGCAGCGGTTGGAACGGTAGAGCTAGGCACGATGGAGCCTAAGCTGAAGGGAGGGGTAGCCAAAAGAGAGTTACTGCTCGGGCGACCACCGTATTGCACCGACATCACCGCAGTACCCGTCAGTTTGGTGGTGGTCGAAAACTGAGTGGCTTCGAGGGCAGCAGTACGCGCTTCGAGGTTATCGACACGACCGCGCAGGGTAGCCAATTCAGCAGCGAACTCGTCCATTAGTTTTTGCAGGGTGGCGAGTTCTTCTTTGGTGGCAAAGCGATCGCTAATAACATCCAAACAGGCGTTCAGGGCAGCAGCCATTTCATAACGAGTGGCAGCACGATTGCCGCGGAAGGTGCCATCAGGATAACCAGCAATACAACCGTATTTCTCAACCAAGGAGGCCAAGGCTTGATAAGCCCAGTCGGTAGGGCGGACATCCGATAGTTGAGATACAGAGGTTACCTGCCCCATGGACTCTTCATTGGCCAGAAGCTGATCCACTGAAGTGATGACGCTAGAAGCATCAGCAATGGCATTGGGGGCAGGCAACGCTTCCGAAACTTGCAGATTTTGGGGTTCAGCCGCAATCAGGTTCTCGAAGGATGCGGGTTCGTTAGCTGTAGCAATGTTGACCCCTGCGACAACACCCAGTAGGCTCAAGCTACCCGCTAATAGGTACGTTTTTTTCACAATGTTACTCCTCACTCACGAGCATTCTGGGTAGGCAGAGCGAAAACTCAGTCTGCTACCCCCTAACACCTAGCTTACACAATTGTGCTTAGTTCTGTGGCAAGCATATTATGCAAGTCTTGGTAGATTCTAGTCCCTCCGTTGGGAATTCGTCAATTGTTTTTTTACTTTTTTAGCTTTTTTTTGCTGACCACGCCAGTCATTTTGCATCATTGTGGATGAGGTAAGCCATGATTGGACATGCCACGCAACTCTAAGATGCAGAGTATTCCCTTGCAGACAGCAGCCGTGCTCGCTCGCTACCATCGGGGCGATCGCGACTTTCGCGGGGCTAATCTGCGGGGCATTGATCTGCAAGGGGCAGATTTACAGGGGATTAATCTAGAGGGTGCTGATCTAAGTCAGGCTAACCTCGCCCATGCCAACCTCAGCGGTGCCAACCTGACTGCTGCCAATTTGGATCAAGCCAACCTAGTGGGCACCACGCTAACAGATGGCACTCTTGAAGATGCGTTTTTGAGCACCATCATCCGCTACCCAATGCCGATGCAACCAGCAACTAAAACTGCACCCATCACAGCAGACAACATTCTCGAGCAATACCAGCGGGGTGTGCGGCAGTTCCATCACTTGGATTTGCAAGGGGCTGATTTTGAAGGAGAAGAGTTGACAGACATTGATTTTACCGGCTGCGGCCTGCAACAGAGCAATTTTAAG